>Ga0207868_1000088_pt1 | contig 122073 bp, 101 predicted proteins | sample Passage237B_FD_187370 | JGI IMG/M metagenome (GOLD analysis project Ga0207868, IMG submission 187370) | Cellulose adapted compost microbial communities from Newby Island Compost Facility, Milpitas, CA, USA - Passage2 37B (SPAdes) (version 3) ...
AGCATGAAATGCCCAGATGGGAAGGTTGCTTTTAGCAATATTTGCAGCAGATGAAAGTCTGCAGGTACCACATACGGGAACAATAGCTGCAAGGGATTTGGCATTTTCAGGTGAAGAAGAAGCAAATTCCCAACCCCCCCTCCTCCAAGGCTCATCCCGGTGAGGAAGATTCTATTGGGATCTATATTAAGATTGGCTTTCGCATATTTAATCATTTCTTCGGTATAGAAATTTCTCCAGTATCCGTATTTACTGTCTAATTGAGGAACCAAAACGACAAAAGACTCCCATTTTCCATTCACCTGGAAGCGCATTTTATGTCCTTGCCTAATAAATTTGGGTAGCCCGGCAGAAACTGCCTTAGATAAATCTTTTTTCCCGTCACCACGCTCTCCTATCCCATGAAGAAAGATGATGAGTGGATGCCTTTCTCCGGTCTTTCTGTAATCTTCCGGTAAAAATTCATTAAACCCTATATGTTCTCCGTTTACGGCTTTTAATGATTTTTCCTTGAATTGAGAATAAACAGGTGATAAACTGATAAATAAAAACAAGAGCGTCACAACAGATCTGGTCATAAGCTGAATCTTATCTTGGGATTTGGATTTAACAATAAAGTCCTATTTGGTTGGATTTTAACCGGAATAGGGCGCACATTAATTAGATAGTAAGGATTTCTCCGAAAGGAGAGGGGGAGTTTTCAGTTCAGGTACATTCGAGCAATGTTTCGACAATTAACGTACCAAATTGGGAAAAAAACAAAAAACGTTGATTTGGATTAAGAAGTTTGTAAGAATTTTAAAGGTTTACTTTATTGCCGACACAGAATAAAAAAGCCGTATGCGAACATACGGCCTGTCCAAAATCCAAATTATGCCAGATTACTATTGTTTCACCACCTTGAGCGTTTTCCTGAAATTACTTCCTATCAGCTCAATCAGATAAGTACCTCTGGGCATTTTGCTGATATCCATATCCATTTCTTTCGTTAATCCGTCTTTGTTAAACATTTCCGTGCCTACCATTACTCCATTCATATTATACATCCTAACAAATAAAGTTCCTGTATAAGCTCCTGAATGGTATACTGTTACCTTTCCGTTTGAAGGGTTAGGGTACAACTTTACCTCATTTTCATTGGTAAGTTTGAGATTGCTGGTTACGGTAAGCCTTATGGTATCTGTGGCGGTTGCCTGATTGTTGTCGGTTACTGTCAGCACAAACAGATAATATCCGGGCTGAATATTGCTGAGCGTGGAAATTTTCTCGTCGGGCTGGTCGATATGTACTGCTCCGCTACCGTCGAGTTGTTTCCACTGATATTTGATAATTACACCATCAGGATCATAAGATGCTGAACCATCAAGCATATAACTACCCTCAGGGAATACGATGGAAGTATCTTTTCCTGCTACAGCCACAGGAGGCTGATTCATTGCCGGCAGAACTTTCACCTGCAGGTCGGCAGATGATTTTGCTCCCTTGTTGTCAGTTACGGTTAACCTGAATACGTAAGTTCCGGCCACCAGATTTTTGATTTCTGTCTTCGCCGCAAATGGTGTTACAATCTCAAACATTGCTGGCCCGGAAATCTTTGTCCACTGATAATTGGTTATAGATCCGTCAGAATCGGAAGATTTGCTGCCGTCTGCGGTTACATTATTTTTTGGCAACCTGATTTCTATATTGCTTCCCACATTCGCCACAGGTGGTATATTGATGGCTTCCAATACAGTTACCTGTACATCATCGGTTCGGGTACCATTCCGGTCATCTTTCACTGTTAATCTGAATACATACACTCCCTGAACCAAACCTGTTACATCTGTCTTGGCAGCTGAAGGCGATTGAATATTAAATGCTGCAGGCCCTGAGATTTTTGACCAGGTATAGCTCACTATATTTCCATCCGGATCATAAGATGCTGAACCATCCAGGGTTACTTTGTTGATAGGAAGCCTGATTTCCTTATCTGCTCCGGCATTCGCAACAGGAAGGGTATTAGGCTTGGGATTTACTTTAACATTAACGGTATCACTATGCACTGCCCCCTGATCATCGGTTACTGTGAGTGAGAAGGAATAATTTCCTTCTACCAGGTTGGTTACCTTAGTAACACTTTGAGATGGTGATTGTATTGTGCCCGATGCCGGACCGCTGATTTTCTTCCAGCTGTAGGAAACAATATTGCCATCGGGATCGTAAGAATCTGATCCATCCAGTGTAGCGGTATTAGTAGGCAGGGTAATGATGATATCACTACCTGCTTTTGCAATAGGATTAGCATTTTCAGGATCGGCAGGCAGCACGGTAATGATTACGGTGTCTGTACTGCTTGCTCCATTATTATCGGTTACCCGTAATTCCACTACATATGTCCCCACTTCCAAATGCCTAAAAGGAGTGGACGCAGAATCAGGCCATGCGATCTGATAATTTCCGGTACTGCTTACCATGGTCCATCTATACTTCACAATAGTACCGTCTGCATCAGTGGATTTACTTCCATTCAATCTTACATTATCTCTTGGTAACTTAATGGTTTGATCTGAACCTGCATTTGCTGTAGGCGGAATGTTTTCAGTGGCCACAACAGTAATCTTCACGGTAGCTTTTGCAGACAATCCTTCTTTATCTTTTACCTCAAGTTCTATAACATACACCCCAGCAACTAGCCCGCTGACAGTTGGTTTGGCTGTGTTAGCGCCGGTAATAACAGCACCTGCGGGTCCGCTCTTAATGGTCCATTGGTACACTTCAATTCCTTTATCGTCAGAAGATTTGCTTCCGTCTAACTGCGCACTGTTTTGGGGAAGGTATATAGTTACATCAGACCCTGCATTGGCTACCGGTGCTTTGTTTTCTGCAGGAGGTGTGCCATTCGCCACATTAATAATGACAGTATCGGTTGTCCATCCGGCACGATCGTCCACTACTTTTAATTCAATCGCATAGCTTCCTTCTTTACTCAATCCCGTTACAGTTGTGCTTGCACCGTTAACATTTCCAATAGTAGGTTTTACAGGACCTGAAATATACGTCCAGATATATCTTACTATTTTACCGTCTGAATCTTTTGAAGCTGACCCATTCAAGGTTGCAATCTGATTGGGAGCTACTGTAATATCGTTTCCTGCATTGGCTACAGGAAGCACATTCGGAGCCAGTTTTCTGTTTTGCCCAAGAAACCATTCATATACATTCGGGTTCTGATATTTATAAGTGGTATCATAAGCCTCATCCCATATTCCGTGTCCTCCTGTAGGCCATATGGTTTTAATAGGTTCAACTTTGGGATTAAGAGCATTAATGGATTTAATGGCATTATGGGTACAGTTTACACTTACGGTTCCATCGTTTTCAGCATGGAAAGCCCATACTGGTATATTGTTGTTGACAAGATAGGATGCATTACTCAGGTTACATGTTCCACACACAACGGCAATACCTGCAAGTTGGCTGGCATTCGCATCATTGCTGGAGACAAAACTCCAGGTTCCGCCACCTCCCAGACTTAATCCGGTAAGGAAAATCCTGTCTTCATCCACACTCAAATTGGCTTTTGCATATTTGAGCATTTCCTCGGTATAAAACCTTTGCCATGAACCATAACTGGCAGATAATTGCGGAGCCAATACGAGGAAGGTTTCCCATTTCCCGTTCCAGTAGAACCTCATGGGATGCCCTTTATCTATGTTTTTGGGAATGCCGTGTTTCTTTACCAGATTCAATTCGGTGGTTCCGTTTCCACGTTCACCCAAACCATGCAAAAAGATAATGAGAGGGTATTTGGTGTTTTTGTTGTAATCTTTGGGAAGGTATTCATAGAAACCTATCTGAACCCCGTTGGCTGCAGTAAGGGACTTGGCGGTAAGCTGCGCCCGGGTAAGAGTTCCGGTCAGCACAAGCAATACCAATGCCAGTAGCCTTACACTTAACGTGTAGTTCTTCATAAGGTGGATTTTAAGTTTTCATTTCGTTGCCGGGATTAGAGGCAACAGGACGAAAATTATAACGCAGATTTTTTAAAATCAGTATATATTAATAAGAAAATAGGAGTTTTGCGCTGAATCATTGGGGTAATCACTTATTCTTCCTTCGGAGATTTACTATAATTTTTAGGGGTATGTATAAATTCTTTACGCTTGGGCCTGATATGGAAAAATGCTTTTATATAATGAATCGCCATTATCATCAAAGCCGGTAGCAGTTTAAAGCTTATTTTAAAATTACCTGAGGTAGGAAGCGAAATCAGCATGGCTGATAAAAATAAAACCATTGCCAGACACCAATATCCAAAGGGAGGTAACAGCAACTTTAATCCTGTATACTTTCCGGTAATAAATAGGATTAAGGCAAAGAGGAATAAAACAATAAACGCAACTCTTGGAGGAATCAATACAGTGAATAATCTGTTCCAATATTCTAACCCTTTAAATTTCACCTTCTCTTTCCGAAACAGGTTCAGATGAAACAGATGCGATTCGAGCCAGCGTAACCTTTGCCGGTAAAATACTCCTGATTCGCTTACTTTTTCATCATATACATAACCTTCATCAAGGAATACAATTTTGATTCCGGACTTCATTATTTCAAAATCCACTTCTCTGTCACAGGCAGGGTTATCCGTAATTCCGGGTTTGTTATAGATTTCTTTTAGCTTTTTAAATTCAAATGCCATTCCCGATCCAATGGTATGCGAAGAAAAACCCAAAGCCTGTTGTCCTCTTCTGAACAAGTGGTTATTGACTTCTTCAATGACCCCGTCAATTATCGCATATTCATTGTTGTTATTCTTGGCTATCCTGTGTAATTGCACTCCTTTAAACCCATCCTGAAATGCCGAGTTAATCTGTTCCAGGCATCCCTCTTCCATAACATTGTCAGCATCCAGTATCAATGCAATTTCAAATTCATTTTCCGGGATGAAGTTTAGCAACGCATTCAGTGAAGCCGCTTTGGTACTGTTTGAAAATTTGACGGGTAAAACGATTGCCCCTGCTTCCTCCATCATCCTGATAATGTCTGCCTCAATCTGATCGGCTGCGACAAATACCCTGAATTTTTCCCGGGGATAGGGGTGTGCAACTGCAGATTTTACCGTATTCAGTATAATGGCATTTTCCCTGTAAGCAGGAATCAGTACTGCAATGGATAGTTTCTTTCCGGATATTTCCGGTTTGTAGGCAGCAGAAAATCTGCCTGCAATAGCCACAACAAACAGATAAGCAGAAAAAACCGCCAGGATGCAAAATCCGGTAAGGGACAATATTTGAATCAATTCCTGCATGTAATTCAGCGCTCCAATGGTAATTGTTTTCCTTCTTTAACTCCTTTAAGATAGGCTTTCAATAATGCAATCTCCCCCTTCACTATATATTTTAATATATTTTTCGGGTAGGCAATTAGGTTATAATAAAGATTAAATAAAGCTAACTCTTTTTTAGTAGCATGTTTTCTTACAAATAATATCCTGTTTCGGTTAATATAAAACTCTTTCAGGGAACTGCTTTTTCCCACAGTAAGTGAATCTTTATGCAATACCTGAGTTTTTCCGCAATAAAGGATTTTATAACCTGCTTTTTTTATTCTCTCACTCCAATCCCATTCTTCATAATACAGGAAGAACCTCTCATCCAATCCACCTGTCAACAAATATACTTCCCGGCTTACCATCATGGCACATCCATGCACCCCCGCAGTTTCGGTGATAAGGTCGTATTTTCCGTTATCTGCTTGCCGGTATCCGGGTGAAAAAGTCCTTCCGGTTTTAAAATTAAATGGAGTAAATCCTGAATATTGAAGGATATCGGGATGGTGGTAAAATTTAATTTTCGGACTGATGGCTCCTGTATTTTCATGTTCAAGGAAAGCAGAAGCCAGTACTTTTAATATATCAGGAGGAAGAACTGTATCGTTGTTTACCAGAAAGAATAATTCCCCCCTTGCTTCCCGCATTCCCAGATTATTTCCTCCTGCAAATCCAAGGTTTTTATCTGAGCGGATTAGTCGGGCTGCAGGGTGATTGACCTTTTTTATGGCCTCTTCCGGAGAATGCCCGGAATTCATGTCGCAAATCAGTATTTCATAATCAGGGTAGTCGAGGTTTTTGCAGGATTCCAGGAATTCGCAGGTAGCGTCGGTTTGGTTATAATTTAAAGTGATTACAGAAATAAGGGGGAACTGCTGCATACCTCAAAATAATAAAAAACTCCCTCGGAAGGGAGTCTTGGTAAAGTTATATAATTAAATAAGTAAATCAGGAATTTGTGGGCTGGATAATAGATTTGGGAGTATTTACCATGATTTTCAGGTCGGTAACTAATCCGAAATTTCTGGAATAATCAATATCCAGTCCAATCCTTTCTTCCGAAGTCATGTTGAATTTGGCTTTCTTGCTCACCTGCCACAGTCCGGTAATTCCTGCCGGGGCAGTAAACCTTTCAGCCCAGGAAGAAGTGGTAAGAGTTTGTGCTTCATATAATGGTAGCGGACGGTTACCCACAATAGACATGTCCCCCTTCAGTACATTCAGCAATTGGGGTAATTCGTCGAGGCTTGTCTTCCTCAGGAAAGCCCCCAGGCGGGTAACCCTTGGGTCGTTTTGAAGTTTGAGGAATAAAGGTCCTTTACCGGTTTTATACTGATTAAGGTGCATCAGGTCACGGATTTTTCCGTCGGCACCGTGTTCCATTGTGCGGAATTTATAAAATCTGAAAATTTTATAACCTCTTCCCGCTCTTTGGGAAATATAGAATACAGGTCCTTTGCCTTCCATTTTCAGCAGCATTGCTATGGTAAGGAAAAGGGGAGAAAGGACAATCAGAAGAACTGAAGCCAGCAGAATATCGGTAATTCTTTTCCAAAGGGGGAGTGGGGGGATCACCTCTCGGGCAGATGTTTCAACCGTTCCTGCTTCAGCATGCTTCAGCTTCCTGCAAAACCTCACTTTTGACTGCAATGTGCGGGTGCTGGCCAGCTTCAGGTTTACAATATCATCCACAAAGCTCAGCACTTTGAGGTATTCGATATCTTTTTGGTTAACGGTAGAAGAATCTATCAGCCAGAGCGCATCGTTAAAGAATTGGCTGAAATTTTTGTGAAAACCGATGATTTCCTCAGGTTGAAAACTGCCTTCTATTATGATTACCTCCGGTAATAGAGATTTATTGGCTATCAGTTTTTTAAGTATGGAGGCTGCCCTGTTCAAATCGCTGGCGGCAAAGCCGGTTTCAAAGGAATTCATCAGCAGCTCAAAGCTTGCCTGATTTTTCCCCGCATACAGAAATCTTTGCGCTTCTGTATGTTCGATGGAAATCGGGTTTACAGGCGCGAATCTCTGCTTTTTCCTTGTTTTGTTAATTCGGGGTAGAAGTTTAATCTCCATATTCAGTAGTTTTCATTTCACCGGAATCAGTTGTTTACAGTGACCGTATTGTATAGGATGCCATTGATTTTCGGTGCACTGCTGATTAACCTCGCAGATTCCAGAATCTCAATCGGATTAAAAGGTTTGGTAAAGCTTCCTGCCACACCATAATGGATGGATTTTGATTCCACCACCTCTTTGGGCAAAGAAGACAGTACCAGGAGAGGTACGGTATTATATATTTCGCTCGCTGATAACTGTTCGATCAGTTCCCAGTCTTCCACGTCAGGAAGCTGGGGATCTGCAATTATCAGGTCGGGCAATACTTTTTTATTTAACCAGTACATTGCTGTAAATGCATCCGGAGCAGATATCACCTGGAAATGTTTTCCAAGAACTGTCTGGAGAACAAATCTGATAGCTTTACTATTGTCAATTGCGAGAATTGTTTTTTTCATATTAGAAATCTTTCGCAATTTTTCAACAGGAACTACGGATCAGATTTTTCTCTGAGATATTGGGTGGTTATTCCGGAACAGAAAGTAAACTAAAATCAGACCAAATTAATTCAGGTAATTCGATGGGATCCTAAAGTGTATAGCACAAAGGGGATTTTCTGAAATTCACAGGATCATCAGCATTGAAGTGCTAAATTACCAACATATATTGAATAATGCAAGATTGGCGGGCATTTATTTTATACCACTTTAGTGGGATTTTTGGTGCCGGAAAATTTTCCAAAGCCATTTTCTTCCTTTCATTCTAACTTTTCAAGAAGGTAGATTTTCGCTTTGATTTTTCCCACAGAGGGGAATGTTTTCCCAAAATAAAACTAAAGAACCCCTTCAGGATGCAATAGTTCATGAATAAAAAATAAAAAGGTATGGAAAAAATTTTTACCTGTTTGGAGGTTCCGGAGAGCATTAAACCTATCCCTGCCAGGATATAAAACAATACCTGAAGAAAGAACAAAATGGTGATGAATGTGCTACCATTAATAAGCATCAAAATGAGATTGAGGATAAAAATAACAGGTAGTAAAAACGGACAAACAGCCCATCGTAAAATGCGGTGGGAAATGAATTGAAAAAACAAAACAGGATGAAAAAACGGATTCCAGATTTTCTTTAATCTACCCATTGCCTGAAATCCTCCTGCTGCAATTCTTACTTTTCTTTTGTATTCATCCTGAAGTGAAAACGATGCGGTTTCCATTGCAGTGGCATTCGGCTCATATTCAATCCTGTAGCGCTTTTCGCAGATTCGGAGTGATAAGACGAAATCTTCAATTACGGTATCTTCTTCTATGTCTTCATATAATGCTGTGCGCATTGCAAACAATTCTCCCGCAGCTCCGGTTACCGAATAAAGTTTTGCATCCAACTTTTTTAAAACGGATTCGTACTTCCAGTAAATACCTTCATTTTGTTCCGCTCCTTCACCAATAGATTTTATGATTCTTTTCTCCCCGCTAACACCTCCTACGGAGGGGTCGTGAAAATGTTTCATGAGCTGAATAAGGGCATCATTATTTAAAAAAGTGTTGGCATCTGAAAAAACCACAAAGGGGGTTTTAACGAATTTCATGGCACGGTTCATAGCGGCAGCTTTCCCCCTTCTTTCATTTTGGTGCAAATGTTGTATTTCAGGGTATGCCAAAAGAACCGTCTCCGGATGGTCTTCCGAACCGTCGGTAATAAAAATAAAATTTACCAGGCCGGGAGGGTAATCAAGGGACAGGCAGTTCTTCACCTTATCTTCCAGAATATCCGCTTCATTATAAGCAGGTACAACGAGGGTAAGGGGATAGGCACCCCGGTTTTCAGGAGGTTTCCTGCCGGGCTTCAGGCGTGTAATCATCCAGAGGAGCACTCCATAGCCCAGGTAGGTGTATACCAGAATGAAAATCAGACCGTAGAAAATGTATACTGGCAGGCTTTGCAATGGTCACCGGGTTTTGGGGTTAAAAATAAGTGTAAAAAATTAGAGGAAGTCGAGACAATTGTTTTGAAAAATTAAAATAATTACTATTTTTGACTTTACTCTTTACTGAAACTCCAACCATCCCGTGCAAAAGCCGGAGCTAATTTACCTTTTCAAGTCTCACTGAAAACCGCTTTATTGTCCCTTATTTATTGTTTCTAAGATCCTCTGATAAAATCTGCAATAACTAAATGAAAGCCGTTTTAACAAAAACTGCAATTCCATTTGTATGCAAATACGTTTACTTCTGACAACTCTAATTAGCGTTCTGCTTTTAAACCAACTTGTAGCGCAGAACATTTTTGATCCGAATGATCCACTGGTTCGATACAGTGCATCTGCTCCTTTGGGTTCACCTCAGCGACCAAATCCCGATATTGATGGGCTGCAAAAATGGGTAAGTACTCCCGTGACAGGGATCAGTACCGGGGGAGGATCTTTTGATGTTAGTCCTTTCAAAGCCTATTTCTTAAAAGTAGGAAATGCGAGGATGGCATTCAGGATAAGATTTCCAAAAAACTACACTAATCCAGCCTATGCGGATTCTACTTTCCCGGCAATGGTATTTTTTCATGGTGCAGGGGAATTTGCATGTAATTCCAATAATGGGTACTATAATAATGAAAAGCAACTTACCCACGGTGCAAAATTCTTTAATGATAAGGTTAATAGCGGAGCATTTGACGGATTTTTGATTTACCCTCATTTGAATTCCGGAAGTAATTGTTGGGGAGCTTGGGGAGGTGTGAGTGAGAATACATACGGCTTGGTAATAAAAATGGTTGATTCCTTGGTAAAATATGCCCGTTTAAATCCTGACAGAGTAATTGCCACTGGTTTGTCTGCCGGTGGTACTGCTGTTTGGCATGCAGCGAGTGGATATTACCAGGTCTTTGCTGCTGCTGCCCCCTCTGCAGCCTCGGCTCCCGGCGCTACCAAATGGGATGATATTGTACATCTTCCTTTTTGGATGGCTTCTGGAGGAAAGGATAACAGCCCTACTCCAGGTACTGCCAATTTAACTTACCAGACTTTTCTTTCTAAGGGAGGTAATATCAGGTATTCTTTTTATCCTGATTTAGGACATACAGTATGGAACAACCATTGGAATGAACCTGATTTTATTCCATTCTTAAAAACCGCCCATAAGGCCAACCCTCTTATTTTTTTCCAAAGGGATGAATTCTGTCCGGAAGATCCAGTCAACGTTAAACTGGGAATTTCAGCCGGCTTTTATGCTTATGAATGGCAGAGAAATGGGGTGACTATTGCTACCAAAACCGGTAACACGGTAAATATTATTGATAATAATCCAATAATAAGTTTTACGGGAAATGAGATTACCGTAAAAATGTTGGGAACTTATAGAGTTCGTTTTAAAAGAAAGAATACTTCAGAATGGTCGGAGTGGTCATTGAAACCTGCTGTAATAAAATCCAAAAATGTTACTCAAACTCCAAATATTTTTATTGACGGTTTAAACAGTAAGGTTCTTCCATCTCCCGATAATAAAACCACTGTTCCATTAACCTTACCGGGTGGTTATGTTGGATATAGATGGTATGATGCTCAAACTGAAGCATTATTAGATACAAATAAAGTATTTAATGCTCCTCCCGGAACCTATAAAGCTAAAGTAATTGAAGCCTATGGATGCGGAACGCTGTTTTCTGCAAACTTCAAAGTAGTTGATGAGTCAGGAGGGCCAAAACCGGATGCCGTTAAAGGGTTGACAGCAACTGCTGTTAGTGCGGCAGCCATTAGATTAGACTGGAATCAGAACCCGAATGCCTCGGTAAATGAAACCGGCTTTGAGATTTATAAAAGCAAAGCGAAATCAGGGCCTTATACACTTGTTCATATAACAGGACCTGATGTTGTCACCTGGACAGATAATAATATTGAAAATAATTCTGTTTATTACTACTTTGTAAGAGCGGTAAATGATAATGGTGCTGCAGCAAACAGTAACATTGCTCAGGTAAATACTTTAGATGATGAGATTCCACCCTCTGCGCCTTCTAACTTACGCTATAGGGGTGCTACCCAAAACTCTGTTGAACTGGCCTGGGATGCTGCTACAGATAACGGATTTATTGACAGGTACGATGTATATGCCAATGGGGTGAAAATGTACAGTACCACCAATACCAAAATATCTGTATTCGGGCTTAATCCTAATACTTATTATACTTTCTATGTAAAAGCGGTAGATAAAGGAGGAAATGAATCAATCCCCAGTAACCAGGTAACAGGATATACCCATCAGCAAGGACTTAATTATGCCTATTATGAAGGAAACTGGGATAACTTGCCGAACTTTAACTCTATTAGTCCGAAGAAGACAGGTGTAATTTCAGATGTAAGCAACGGTAGTGAATTTAGGAATGTAGCAGATTATTATGCAGTGAAATGGGAAGGATATATCTATATTCCTGAAACAGGCAACTGGACTTTCTATACTACTTCGGATGATGGAAGTAAACTTTATGTGGGGCTTAATAATTATTCCTTTAGTGCAACAGCACTAGTGAATAATGACGGCCTTCACGGTTCACAGGAAAGAAGTGGTTCAATCAACCTAACAAGAGGTTATCATAAGATAATTATTACCTTTTTTGAAAAAACCGGTAGTGATATTATGGAGGTAAGATGGCAGAATACTGCTGCAGGAGTAAGCAAGGAGATTATTCCTTCCGGTTTCTTTGCCCTTTCTCCTGTCACCTTACCGGCTATTCCAAATACTCCAACCGGATTGGCGCTGAATACTGTTTCGTTTAACCAACTTCGGTTGACATGGAACGATAATTCTAATAATGAAACCGGTTTTGAAATTCAGCGTTCCACAGCTTCAAATGGACCATTTGTTCATGTGGCTACTGTCGGAGCAAACGTAACCCAGTTCATTGATTCAGGATTAAATGCCAATACGAGGTACTATTATAGGATTAAAGCGGTTAATGATGCCGGAGCTTCAGCATTCTCAGGGACAGTAAATGCCCTCACCTCCTCTGCACCGGCAGCTCCTGCTGTTCCGGGAAATTTAACTGCAGTTCCGGTTTCATCAGAAGTTATTAATATCAGCTTTACTGATAATTCTAATAACGAAACCGGGTTTGAATTATGGAGATCAGTAGGTAATACTAATAACTTCCTGCTACTGCACAGTTTCCCTGCAGCAAACGGAGGTACTATTAATTATTCAGATACAGGATTGTTCGCAAATGTTGTATACTATTACAGAGTAAGAGCATTAGGGGTTGTGAATAATTCAGGTTATAGTGCAACGGTAAATGCCAAGACATTAAATAATAAGCCTTCCATTAGGTCTATTACAGATTTTAGTGTGCAAAGGCAAACCACATTTGAATTTGAGGTTGAGGCGAAGGATCCAGATAACGATGTTTTGCAATTCAGCATGCTTCAGCCTTTGCCTAACTTCGTTACTTATAGTAACCCGGCAAATGGGGTTATTAAATTTGCCATATCACCTAGAATATTCAATTCCGGATTTTTCCAAATTCACCTGATGGTTGATGATGGATTTGAGGGTAGGGATACAGCAATAATTAATTTCATTGTTTCAGAAAATGCTGTTCCATCATTCCCTGATATTCCTACAATCGTTGTAAAAGAAGGAGCAGAATATACTCACGAAATTCAAATGACCGATGATCAGGATTATGACCATTTCCAATTCTCGGTAATTGACTTCCCGGATTTTGTGACTACTGAAAATTTAGGTAATGGAAAAGTAAGGATAAAAGTTGCTCCAGGATATGATAAAGCCGGAAATTATGATGGCTATCTAAAGGTAGATGATGGTTATGGTGCAGTTACTTTCAGAAGGTTCTATGTCACTGTTGAGGAAAAAGATCCTAATGAACTGGTTCAGGTTAACTTTAAGTATTTCACCGGAAATGTGAATGGTTGGAATGATATTAAGTTGCCTGAAAATCCACCTGTTGCTTCTCCCGGTAATTATTTTGCTGGAACCAACCTTTTAAATACCAGAGGTGAGAATACAGGTATAGGTATTACTCCTATTTCCGGAACATATAATTCAGCCCAATCTGGTCTGGTTACCGGAAACAACTCTGGAGTATTCCCAGATAATATAATTAAAGATCAGATTACCTGGGGATTCCAAAGCGGAAGTAATGCAAATGACACCGTACAATTAAAGGTTAGTGGTCTTTCTTCTACCAAACATTATAACTTTATATTCTTCTCTAGCTATAGTTGTTTCAACTGTGGTACAGATCAATCTCAAACCACATTTGTAATTAATCAGGATACAGCAAGAGTCCGGTATTACAACAATATTAACAGGACTGATACTATCTTCAATGTGATTCCTGATGCAAGTGGAGAGGTTATTATTAAGATGATTGGTGATCCTAACATTAATTATGGTGGAGTATTAAATGCTTTGGTAATTGATGCCAGGTATGATGACAGCACAGCTCCCGCTAAACCCCAGAATTTTACCGGTGAATTCATCGTGAATTCAGGAGTTGAACTCACCTGGACTGATTTTGCCTATAACGAGTACAGTTATAAAGTATTCAGGTCAACTTCCCGCTCAGGTCCGTATGAAAACCTAAATCCTGAAGGTAATAACAGAGATAGTGAGTTTTATTTCGACAATACTATCCAACCAATGACCACCTACTATTATTATGTAGTGGGAGAAAATAACTATGGATTTGGGCTTACATCAGATACAATTGAGGTAATAACTGGTAACAATAAACCAACCATTACCGCATTGCAGGATATGTTTATAAAATCCAATACATCTCATTATCAAGACTTCACAGTAAATGATGACCCTGTAGACAACCTGGAGGTTTACATATTAAATAAGCCTGCTTTTGTTGAACTGGTTAACCTTGGTAATAACCAATACAGAATTCAGTTTAATCCAACTAAAGGCAATTTGGGTGTTTATGACATTGTTGCTGTTGTAGACGATGGTAAGGGTGCTCAGGCATCTTCAGCTATGAAGCTATACGTAATGGATAAAGACACAAGGTCTTTCTATGTGAACTTTGGAGATCCTGGTTATGAAGCCCCATTACCATGGAATAACTGGATGGGAGGTTTAGGAACCAACTTTAGAATTAATAACCTTAAAGATGAAAATGGGCTTACTACCAACATTAGCATCCAAACAATATTAAGGATTCCCGCAACTCAGAATTTTGGATTTATAACAGGAATTAACAGTGGGCCTTATCCGGATAAGGTTCTTGAAAGTGGACTGTTGAAGAGACCAAATATTGCGAATGATGGGCAGTTTATGATTTACAACCTAAATCCGAATATGCGTTATAACCTGTATGTCCTTAGTTCGGCAAATGAAGGAACTCAATCAAGGATGCAAATTTCATCCGGCTCTCAAACCTATACTATTGATTCCAGGTATAATTCACATAAACTTGGTTCGCTTACTAATCTTGCTCCTAGTGCAACTGGGGAATTATACCTGACAATGAAGGCTTTGGACAGTGATGCTGGTGGTATGATGTATGTTAATGCTTTAGTCATCGAAGAATATTCTCCATCTTTGGAAATTTTAAGTCCAATTCATTTGTATGCTGAGGTTATTAACAAAACATCTGCTAAGGTCATATGGACCGACAGGAGTTGGAATGAAGATCAGGTTGGAGGAATGTTATTAGAAAGATCTACAGATTCTCTTTTTCAGAGCAATACAACAGTTATTTCATTAAACAGAAATGTAGATACTTATATTGATAACAACCTACAGCCTAACACAAGGTATTTCTATAGAGTAAGGGCTAAGAGTGGTTCCGTGTATTCTGAATATAGTAATGTAGCAAGGATTGTAACTCCAGCGAATATTGTATATATCAACTTTAATGGTGAGCATGCCAACGCACCAAGCCCATGGAATAACCTTCAGTCTAACCCGACTGAATTGGTTACAATTGAAAATTTGAAAGCAGATAATGGAGTGAATACCGGAATGAGTATTAGTATTGTTAAACCATTCTTTGGTGAAAATAACTCTGGAAAACAGGTAGGAAATACAGGCGTTCTTCCGGATCTTGTACTGGCCTCCAATTACTGGATTGACAATACCAACATAGCAACCATGAAGCTTTCAGGATTAAGTCATGCCAAGAAATTCAGAATTGGCTTCTTTAATAGTATCAGTGCTCCCGGATGGTTCTATGGTCATTATACAGCCACTTACACCATTGGAGATCGCACAGTATACCTGAATTCATGGGATAATTATACTAAAATCGTTTATATAGATGATGTTAAAGCTGATGCGAACGGGGAAATTTATATAGATTTTTCAACCACCGAAGCATCTCCGTGGGCATTTTATGGAGGATTGATAGTGGAAAGTTTTGATGATTATGATATGCTTACCTCTACAGCAGTTGTTCCTCTTGAAAATGAACTGACTGCAAACAGATCCGGTGGACAAGGTAATAGTCTGGTGAAAGTGTCCACTTATCCAAATCCGTTTGTTGATCAGGTAAACTTTGAATTCAGTAATTCAAGAAAATCAGACCAGGCTTTGGTAGAGATCTATGATTTAAGCGGACGTTTGGTACTTTCAAAATCGTTTAATAATCTTCCTGCCGGAAGAAACACACTCACACTCGATCTTTCTGATCACAGGTTATTGGAAGGTACTTATATTTCGGCTCTTAAGGTAGGCGAAGAAATTCTGGAAGTAACAAAATTAATAAAAGTGAAAAAATAGTTGCAGTATTAGATTTTAATCCGGAGATGAAAAACATCTCCGGATTTTTATTTTATTTGAACTTCAAAATAGAATAAGTAATTATCAATGAAGAATTATCTCTTTAATAATGACAGGATTTTAAGTAGAAACCGCTATCCCTGGGTGGATTATGCGAGAGGCATTACTATTATTCTTGTTGTTTACCGCCATGTGTTTGAAGGGCTGGGTGAAGAAGTAAGTGCTCAATATCCTTCCCTTGAATTTTTCAATGCTTTTTTCTTCAGTTTCAGAATGCCCTTGTTTTTTATGGTTTCCGGATTATTTTTTGCTCAAACGTTTGTCCGGAACGGGCTTCCCCTATATATAAAAAAGAGATTCAGTACTATTTTTTATCCCTTATTGATTTGGGGTACAATTCAGGTTGGATTGCAGTTGCTTTTGAAAAACTATGTGAATGCAGATAGAGAGCCAATTGATTTTTTGAATCTGCTAATCAAACCACGAGAAATTGAACAATTTTGGTATTTAAATTCATTATTTTTTGTTGGGCTTTTATATGCACTGCTTACTTATTATTTAAAATTTCAGGTAAAGCATCAGGTTTTCCTGGGATTGATTCTGTTTGTTTCTTCAGGAATTATTAGTTATCTCATGGGATTGGAAGGCGAGTACCCCTGGAAACTGGGTTTCCTTTATGATGTTGCTTATTTCTATGTTTTTTTTGCTTTAGGGGACGCGTTATCCAAAGTGGTATTGAATCCTCAGAATTATCAAAAACTAACTTCTTTTAAATTTTTATTTTTACTCTTACCGGTATTTATTATAACTCAATACTTTTTTACCGAAATTAATCTAAACCATAAGGATGATTATTATGTGCAATATCGAATTCCCTGGTTTTATATTGTTGCAGCAATTATAGGAGGAGCCTTAATAATTTTATTATCCTTTTTACTTGAAAAATTTGCTATTTTAAAATTTTTAAGAGTAATTGGATATCATTCTCTATATATTTATGCTTCTCATTTGTTAGTTACTGCAGGTACAAGAATTATTTTTAAAAACGTACTTCATATAGAATATCCTCCTGCTATAATGGTTGCTGGTTTATTTTTCGGAATAGTTATTCCTATCGTTTTGTATAACTTATCAGTGAGGAATAATTTCTGGTGGCTGTTTTCAAGTATGCCCACCCCCGATGTAAAACGTAAGTCACATTAATATTGAAATTTCATTCTATATTATTGTTTTTGAAAAATAAAGGCAATATTTTAGAGTGCTTTTGAAAATCGAGAAAGAAAAAAATAATTAATGAGTCAGACAATTACTCCCCCTAGAACCAAGATTTTCTTTGAAAATCTTGATGGTCTGAGATTTTTTTCATTTTTCGGAGTGTTTCTCTTTCATTTTTATAAATCCCTTTTCGACGGTATTAAAGAAACATATCCCGGAATATATGAGGCAGGAAGATTTCTCTTTCAAAATGGGAATCTCGGAGTGAATTTTTTCTTTGTTTTAAGTGGTTTTTTAATTACTTACTTACTGATAAAAGAGAGAGAACTAACATCTAAAATTAATATTGGCAACTTCTATATTAGAAGGATTCTTAGAATATGGCCTCTGTATTATATTAGTTTAATTATCGGATTTGTATTATATCCTTTGGTTAATAAACTTTCCGGAATTTTTATTGAGGAAGTTGCTAATCCCTGGTACTATTTGTTCTTTGCCGCGAATTTTGATATGATGGTTCTTTCCATGGATCCAGAGCCTAATATTCCAACTGCAATAACATTGTCAGTTCTTTGGTCTGTTGCAGTTGAAGAACAATTTTATCTTGCATGGCCTCTTATTTTAGGTTTGATTCCGTTCCGCAAGTATAAATTTGTTTTTCCCGCAATAATGTTATTTTCTCTAATTTTTAGAGCATTTTATACTGGCTGTGAAGGAGGGGAAGCTGGCCATGATTATAATGTTAGGTACTTTCACACATTCGCTGTTATTGGGGATATGGCCCTGGGTGGACTACTTGCACATTTTTGTTCATATGAAAGTAAGTTCAAAAATTTTGTGGTAAAAATGAACAAGGGGGTAATCCTTCTGATTTATTTAGGCGCTGCCGCAGTTTCATTTTTTAGATGGGAATGGTTTGCCTGTGGAATACCTTCAATTTTTGAAAGATTGATAATTGGTGGGTTTTATGGAATGATTATTTTGGAGCAGAATTATTCTAAAAATTCATTTTTTAAACTTGGCAATTTTAAGATAATCAGCAAGCTTGGTATCTATACTTATGGATTGTATTGTTTACATAGAATTGGAATTTATTTAGGCCAAAAAATAATGGGATTTCTTCATGTTGATGTTTATAATCCAGGGATGCTGGGAGTATTGATGGTTTTATCATTTCTGATTACCATCCTCATCAGCCTGGCTTCTTATCATTTCTTTGAAAAATGGTTCCTGAAATTAAAGGATAAATTTGCTATCATTCATAAGAAATGATGATGACATAAGGAATGGAATTAACCCTTAAATATTATCTGTCCGTCAGGTTAAAAGAATACCGGGAATTCTTTTTCGTTTACTGTATTGCTTATGCATTTTTTCTGATATCCTTAACCGAAAATTTTTCGGCTGCTCATGATTCCATTACCTACCTGAATGATATTGAAGGAAAGGAAAATCTCTTCCACCCGCATCATTTGCTGTATAATGCCCTGGCTTCAGTATGGTTGCAATTATGGGGAAGATTGTTTACCGGTATCCCTTCCCATTTCATTATTGAATCATTTACTGCAATATGGGGGGCAGGGATTATTCTTGTCACCTGGTGTTTTTTCAGGACACGGTTCCGGCTTAATATCCTTCGCTCCGCAATAAATACTTCACTGGTGGCTTTTTCCTACGGAATATGGTTTTATGGGGCAAACATTGAAGTGTATGCACCATCGGTTTTTTTCATGCTCTGGCTTTTATATGAACTGAGCGAAGAAAAAACCAAACCTGTTTCAGGGAATATTGCCATCATTCACTGCCTTGCTGTATTGTTTCATCAGGTAAATATTATTTATTCCCTTTTGTTATTATTCAGGTACAGGTACAATAAGCAATGGTTGTGGAATTATATCCTTACCGGAATTATTCTGGTGGGTGGAATATATTTTTATGCTGGATGGTTTGCTGAGGGTAAGAATAATTTCAAAGAGTTTTCAGAATGGGTAATGGGGTATGCTTACGGACATGATTACTGGACTCCATGGAATAAAGGTACCTTGTTAAATATATTTATCGGATTTGCACATGCTATTATTGGCGGGCAGTTTATATTTAAAGCCGGAGCAATAGGAACCTGGCTCCGGGAAAAATTCCACGGACATCATTTTGAAGATGAAATCTTCCTGGTTAAGGATATTTCCGATAACACTGCAATTGCACTTTTAATATTATCATTATTAATTGCTGCAGGTATTTTGTATTTCATTATTAATCTATTGTTTACGGCCCTCCGGAAAAATCTTTATAGTGGGGTGATCAAAGTGCTTTTGCCGGCCTTTCTGCTTTACTCGCTGTTTTTTTCTGTTTGGGAACCGGAAATATTGGAATTCTGGATTTTACAATCGGTAATATTCTGGATAATCCTGACAGGATATTTGAACGCCACCAAAACTAACATTGGCCTTACCCTGTTCTTATCAATATCCCTTTTTCTCGTGAATTATTTCGGAAGCATTCAATGGTTAAAGCAAAGAAAATATGACCTGTATTTTATAAAAGCGGAAGAACTCAAAACCATCACGAACAAGGAAGATGTTTTGGTGTTGGATAAGCAATGGATTAACGATGAATACATCCAGAGGTTTCTGGGGAACAGGGTAATGAGCTGGGATGAGTTTTTATCCAACTGGCCGGTGAAGCAATCAGGAAGGATAATTTATCTGCCTGAAAAGGAGGTTGACAGTGAAGAGAAAGAGAAGGGCTTTTCCTTCATTAGTAAAGAAATTGTGAAATTAACACACGGACAGGAAGTATTTATATATACAATAAATGGGCAATAATTCATTTGTATATTTTTGGTGGCAAAATAAAAGAGAATGAGAATCCTTATTTCCATATTATTTAGTCTTGTTTTTGTTTCACCGGTTTTGGCCCAGAAAGAGCAGAAAGAAGGATTGGGTAAAGGAAGGATGTTTTTAGGCGGGGATGCCGGATTTAGTTTTGGTTCAAATCAGTTTTCTTTTAATGTCTCCCCTCAGCTTGGATATTATTTTACCGATGGATTTGCTGCCGGAGGTGGGTTGAATTACGTTACCCGTACCTTTAAAATAAAAGCTGCAGGAAATAACTTATTATATAAGGAAAACTACAGCGTGGTAGGGGTAAATGTTTTTGCAAGGGTATTTCCCGCCAAATTTTTATTTGTTGAACTCCAGCCCGAAATGAACCAGGTGTGGATTATACAAAAAGATTTTAATCCGGTTCAGGAGATGAAATTTTCCAAAACCGTTCCTTCGCTTTTGGGAGGGGTTGGAGGTATCCTGCATTCCGGAAACGGGGGAATGATGGTGAAACTGCAATATGATCTCCTTCAGCGGGAATTCAGCCCCTATACCAGGGATCCCTTTTTCTCCGTCGGATATATTTTCGGGTTGTAACCTTATTCGATTTTATTAAAAACTTCTTTAGGATTATCACATATAATAATTCTGTCGGAATAATCTGAATATAAAAATCCTTCTGCCTGCATTTTATTCAAATGGGCGATTAGTGACTTGTAAAACCCTGCGGAATTCAGGATAAAGATTTTTTTATCATGAATTTTAAGCTGGTTCCAAGTAAGCATTTCAAAGAATTCGTCCAGCGTGCCAAAACCCCCGGGCAATACTATCGCCGCATCACTCATTTCATACATCATCTTCTTACGGGTATGCATATCAGGCACCACTGCAAGTTCTTTTAGCCCGGTATGCTGCTGTTCCCATTCTATCAATACTTTTGGAATGACTCCCATGATATCACCGCCCTCCTTAAGGACAGCATTGGCAATTTCTCCCATAAGGCCTTTATTGCCTCCACCGTATATCAGCTTAATTCCCAGAATAGACAGTAATTTTCCCAATTCTCTTGCATGTTCGGCATATACCGGATTATTCCCCGGTTGAGAACCACAAAAAACTGCTACCGATTGAACTTTCATATGAATAAAAATACAATACTTTCAATATGTTTTTCAGGTATTATGCACTGAAACATCAAAAATCCAAACATTTTCTTACTTTGGTGGATTATTAATACATACAAAGACCTGATACTTTAATTATGTCACCTACTTTATTGTTCAGTTTTGTTATTGGTTATTTTATTCTCTTATTAGTAGTAGCCTGGTATACTTCCAGAAATTCCAACAACGACTCTTTCTTTATCGGAAATAAAAATTCCAACTGGATGCTGGTGGCCTTTGGAATGATTGGTACCTCTCTTTCCGGAGTAACATTTGTTTCCGTTCCCGGAACCGTAGGTACTGCCGGATTCAACTACTTCCAGGTGGTAATTGGTTACCTTATCGGATATGCCTTAATAGCATTTATCCTGCTTCCTTTGTATTACAGGCTTAACCTGACCTCTATATACAATTACCTTCAGCACCGCTTTGGAATGGTGTCTTATAAAACAGGTGCACTGTTTTTTATCATCTCCCGAACATTGGGTGCAACCGCCAGGCTTTACCTTGTAATTAATATCCTCCAGATTTTCATTCTCGATGCCATGGGGGTTCCTTTCTGGATAACCACAGTAATTATCCTTGGGATGATTATTCTCTATACCTTCGAAGGGGGGGTTAAAACCATTGTATTTACAGATACTTTACAAACCAGCTTCATGCTTATTGGGTTGATTGTTTGTACCATATACATCCTCGACCAGCTGGGAACAGGTATTGGTGGGGCTATCGATCAGATGCGTTCCATGGAGCTTACCCGGATATTCAATACCGATATTAACAGTTCTTCCCATTTCTTTAAACATATTCTGGGAGGGGCATTTATCACTGTTGCAATGACCGGCCTTGACCAGGAAATGATGCAGAAAAACATCAGCGTAAAAAATCTGAAAGACTCTCAGAAAAATATGATGACTTTCAGTGTAATTATGGCGCTGGTAAACTTCCTCTTCCTTTTCCTTGGTGGTTTATTGTACATCTTCGCCGCCCAAAACTCCATTAATGTGCCTGCAGATGATTTATTCCCCACCACGGCATTGAATTTCATGCCGGCTGCAGTTTCTATTATATTCATCATTGCCCTGATATCTGCACTTTTCCCAAGTGCCGACGGAGCGCTTACTGCCCTGACTTCCTCTTTTTGTATTGATATTCTCGGACTGAAGAGAAGGGAAGAATGGTCTGAAAGTTTCAGGAGAAAAATAAGGCTTACTGTACACTTTAGTTTTGCTTTCATCTTCTTCCTGGCAGTAATGATGTTTAAATGGATGGATAATAAATCCATAATTGATGTTATCCTGAAAGTAGCCGGATTTACTTACGGACCGCTTTTGGGCTTGTTTGCTTTCGGTATTTTAACCAAAAGGCAAATCAACGACAAGCTTTCTTTAATCATCTGCCTGGTTGCTCCTGCAATAATATTCGGGGTAGATTTTATCAACAATATTCAATGGTATTCTGCTCAGTTTAAATTTTCAAATGAATTTGCAGATTCCGTAACTTCCTTATCCAAATCTTTGTTTGGAAATTTCAAAATAGGTTATGAATTGTTGATTTACAACGGTATGATTACCTTCCTGGGGCTGATGCTGATATCGCACAAACCCGAAGAAAGGTTCTGAACTGTTTTGCCATAATCATTCATATAAAGCCGCTTTCAAATGAAGGCGGCTTTTTTAAATATTTTTTATGCATGTTTTCGGGTTTCAGGCGTTTTAATTATGTCCTATCTTTGTAAAAATCCATGCTATGGAAGTAATCCCTGCTCTGATTCAGGAATATGCCGAACGCCATACTACCGCGGAAGATCCGTTTTTGAAGCAGATCAATGAAGAAACCCACAGGTCGCATACCCACCCGCATATGCTATCAGGGCATTTGCAGGGTGTTTTCCTGGAAATGATCAGCAGGCTGAAATCCCCACGCTATATTCTGGAAATCGGCACTTTTATGGGTTACAGCACCCTGGCCATGGCAAAAGGGCTGGCGGAAGATGGCGAGCTGCATTCCATAGATATCAACGAAAGGGATATGGAAGTTGCCCGGAAAAATATTGAAGCATCCGGAACAAAAGCCAATATCATTCTGCATACGGGAAATGCGCTTGAAATTATTCCTAATTTGAATAAGGTCTGGGATCTGGTGTTTATAGATGCAGATAAAACCGGATATAAGCAATATTATGATTTGGTTTTATCTACCCTTCATCCAAAAGGATTGATCATTGCTGATAATGTATTGTTTCACGGTGAAGTGGTGAAGCAGCCATTGAAGGGGAAAAACGCAAAAGCTATTCATGAGTTTAATGAATATGTATTAAACGACGACAGCACCATTAAAGTAATGCTCACCGTTCGCGATGGCTTGTTACTGATTATGAAAAAATAAAGTGATGAAAAAGCATCTGAACTTTTTAGTGTTTCTGTTCATGTGTTGGGGTGTTTCAGCCCAGCCACAAGATGCTGCGGTATTGGAGTATATTTACACTTACAAGCATCTTGCCATTGCGGAAATGCAAAGAACAGGTGTGCCCGCAGCCATTAAGCTGGCTCAGGGTATACATGAAACCGGTGCAGGAAGGGGCGATCTGGTATTAAGGTCGAATAACCATTTTGGAATTAAATGCAAAAATACCTGGACCGGAGGAAAAGTTTATCATGATGATGATGCCAGAGGGGAGTGTTTCAGAAGCTATACATCTGCGGAAGAATCTTACCGTGACCATTCCGATTTCTTAAAAAATAACCAACGCTACCATTTTCTTTTTCAACTCGATCCCGAAGATTACAAAGGATGGGCATACGGACTGAAAAAAGCCGGGTATGCCACCAATGTCAGGTATTCGCAGATATTAATAGACCTTATAGAAAAATACAATCTTCAGAAATATTCCCTTATTGCCATGGGGAAGATGAAAGATGATGATCCCGTTTATGTGAAGGACAATAGTATTACTCCACTTACCACTCAGGCCATTGTAAAGGCTGAAGAAAAAGCATTCCCTTCAACCGTACCGGTAAATTATCCTTCAGGGATATTTGAAATAAATGGTACCAGGGTAGTATATGCGCAACCCGGCACTTCGCTTTTTGCTTTGGCCAACGAACACAATATCCAATATTCCAGGTTGCTGGAATTTAACGACATGGATGCAGAAGAAGAGATACTAGTAGAAGGGCGGTTAATATATCTTCAAAAAAAGAAAAAGACGGGCGCTTCCAAATTTCATAAAGTAATGCCGGGGGAAGATTTATATACTATTGCACAAACGAATGGTATAAGGTTATCTTCATTACTTGAGTTGAATCATTTGAATAAAAATGACAGTCCTTTGGCCGGCGAACTTTTGTATTTACAAACAAAGGCTCCTGCTGCCCCGCAGGTGCAGCAGGAATATCAGGTGAGATATGCCTCCATGCATACCCACACAGCCCCTGCAGCAAGGGAGGATTCCGAAAATTATTATCAGATTCAAAAAGGAGACACATTATATTCCATATCCAGGAAGCTTGGCGTTTCGGTTGAGGATCTCAGAAAATGGAACGGCCTTGACGGAAATACCATACATCCCGGCCAGTATTTAAAAATCAAAAATTAAATGAGTAAAATCAGGGTTCACGACAAGGAATTTGAACCATATATTACTGAAAGAGAAATTCAGGATAGGGTAAAAGCCATTGCAGAGGAAATCAACAGAGATTATTCGGGTAAAAGGCCTTTGTTTATTGCCATTCTCAACGGATCCTTCATGTTTGCCGCAGATCTGTTCAAATCTGTAAAAATTGAAGCGGAAATCTGCTTTATTAAACTGGCTTCCTATAAAGGCACAAAATCTTCAGGACATATCATAACTGCCATAGGTTTAGATACTGATATCATAGGAAGAGACGTTATTATAGTTGAGGATATAGTGGATACGGGAAAAACCTTAAGCGAATTCCTGCCCCAACTATATCACCAGCAGCCTGCCAGCCTGAAAATTGCTGCATTACTGCACAAACCGGAGGCTACGGAATATCCTGTAAAAATTGATTACCTGGGATTTTCCATCCCCAATAAGTTTGTGCTGGGATACGGTCTCGACTATGACGGATTAGGAAGAAACCTGAGAGAATTGTTTAAGCTGGCAGACTAATCCATTTGCGAATTAGTCTAATAATCACAGCATTGAACAGAATTTTACTTACGGTTTTAACCATTTTAACAGCACAACTTCTTCATTCTCAATATTATTTTAGAGGTGAGGTGAAAGATGCCGTTACCGGAAGGCCGCTTTCAACCGCCGAAATGCTTGTCCATTCCACAGGCTACTTATATTATACCGGTAGCGGGGGTGCTTTCGGTATAACCAGCAGCAGGGCTACCGACACGGTAACCATATCCCTGAACGGCTTTATTACATCAACCTTCGTGCTTCAGGCGGGTAAATTTGAAGAATTACGCCTCCCTCCACAGCAAACCACTACGATTTTCAAAAAAGACCAGCTACTGTCCTTTACGAGGAATTTCAATTATGAAGAATCAATGAAATGGACGGTGGCAGGGGAAACTTATTCCTCGCTGGTAGAAAATTCCATTATCAATGCGGAGGAAAATCCGGAAACCAGCTTTGCCATTCATACCGATAAAGCTTCATACAGCAATATCAGAAGGTTTCTGAAAATGGAAACGAAGGTGCCACCGGATGCCGTGAGGGCGGAAGAAATGCTGAATTATTTTAACATGGGATATGTGCGGCCGGCCGAAGGAGAAGTTTTTGGCTTCAGGCATTATATCAGCGAATGTCCCTGGAATAAGGATAAGCTTCTTTTGTATTTACAGGTATGTTCGCGCCAGCTTCCGGAAGAAGAAATTGTGCCCAGTAACCTGGTGTTCTTAATTGATATCTCCGGTTCCATGGATATGCCCAACAGGTTGCCTTTGCTGAAAAATGCTTTCAAGCTGCTGGTAGATAACCTCAGGGAAAAGGATACGGTTTCTATTGTGATTTACGGAAGCGGAGTAGGCATTTGGCTGCATCCCACCTCAGGAGCGGAAAAAGAGAAAATCAGGGAATCCATAGAAAGTCTTAATGCAGGTGGTGCCACCGCGGGTGCTTCTGGATTACAAACTGCCTATGCATTGGCTAAAAGGCATTTTATAGCGGGAGGAAATAACAGGGTTATCCTGGCTACCGATGGAGATTTTAATGTGGGGCAAACTTCGGAAAAGGACCTGGAAAACCTTATATCGCAACATAGCCAGTCGGGGATTTATTTAACCTGCCTGGGCGTAGGCATGGGAAATTACAAAGATTCCAAACTTGAGGTGCTGGCCAAAAAGGGAAATGGAAATTTTGCTTACCTAGATGATGAAAAAGAAGCTGAAAAGGTATTGGTAACGGAACTGACCCAGACTTTATATACCGTAGCAGATGATGCTTACCTAACTATTACTTTCAATCCTCAGAAAATAAAAGATTACCGCCTGATTGGTTATGAAAACAAACTCAATGCTCTGGCAGATACCACATCCCGGGTGGAAGGTGGTGAAGTAGGTCCCGGACATACCATGCTGGTGGTGGTGGAATTTACTCCCGAACATGGAGTAATGGAAGAAAAGGTTGCCGAAGTAAAAATTGAATACCTGCATCCCTCCGACAGTACCATTCGACAGGCAGAATATACCATTACTGATAACTATCAAAAGCTGGAAGAAATTCCACAGCCCATTCAGTTTGCCTCCGCCGTTGCCTTGTTTTCAGGAATGCTGAAAGAATCGGCATATTTTCAGGATGTTTCCTGGCAACTTCTGGAAACTCTTGCTGCTAAAGTAAGCAACCCCGACAACCTGCTGGAAATGGAAATGCTGAAAATGATAGGTGAAGCCAAAAGGATATATTCCAGAAAAACCAAAAAGCGTTCAGGAACATTCAGGTAAAAAATAAGGATGGAATACTTCCATCATTATCTGAAAATCTTACTCGTTGACATCAGGAAAACATTTCTTTGATTTTATCGAAAAATCCTTTCTCTTGTTTATCGGGCTGAGGCTTGAAGTTTTCGGATTTGCTGAGTTTTTCCAGCATGGCTTTTTCTTCGGCACTCAGGTTTTGAGGAGTCCATACATTTACGAAAATCAACTGGTCTCCTTTTCCGTATGCATTCACAGAAGGGAAACCTTTTCCTTTTAGCCTGAAGATTTTACCGCTTTGAGTACCTCCCGGTATTTTGATTTTAGCCCTGCCGTCAATGGTAGGTACTTCTACCTGTGTACCAAATACAGCTTCAGGGAAGGAAATGAATAGCTCGTAAGCCACGTTATTGCCGTCGCGTTGTAATTCCTTATGAGGTTCTTCTTCAATCAGCACAATAAGATCACCGTTTCCTCCACCTCGTTGTCCGGCATTTCCCTTACCGGGCACGTTTAATTGCATTCCTTCCTGCACACCTGCCGGGATTTCAATGGTTACGGTTTCTTCTCCATACACCCTTCCTTCTCCACGGCAGGACGGACAGGTGTGCGTAATGGTTGTACCTTCTCCGTTACAAGTCGGACAGGTAGTGACGGTTTGCATTTGTCCAAGGAAAGTATTGGTAACCTTTCTTACCTGCCCGCTACCTCCACAGGTTGAACAAGCTTGAACGCTGTTGGAGTCTTTAGCACCCGAACCGCTACAGGTAGTACAGCGAATGTATTTTTTTACCTTAATTTGTTTGGTAACACCTTTAGCAATATCCTCGTAGCTGAGTTTCAGTTTGATTCTCAGGTTGCTTCCCCTGACCCCTCTTCTGCCTGATCCGCTTCTGCCACGTTGGCCACCAAAGAAACTTCCGAAGATATCCTCTCCAAAAATGTCCCCAAACTGGCTGAAAATATCTTCCATATTGGTGGCGCCGCTGAAGCCTCTTCCGTTTCCGGATAATCCGGCATGACCAAACCTATCGTACTGAGCCTTTTTATCAGGATCACTCAGCACTTCATAAGCTTCTGCAGCCTCTTTAAACTTCTCTTCAGCAGCCTTATCCCCGGGGTTTCTGTCGGGGTGATACTGCATGGCAACTTTCCTGTAAGCTTTTTTTATTTCTTCGGGCGTTGCATTCCTGGAAAGGCCCAGAACTTCATAATAATCTCTTTTTGACATTGTTTGGGGCATATTCCGCAGAGTTATTCTCTGGTATTGTTATAAAATTAATTGCCTACCACTACTTTGGCGTAGCGAAGGATAACATCGTTAAGCATATAACCTTTCTGCACTTCATCCATCACTTTCCCCTTCATTTCCTCATTGGGAGCGGGGATGGCCGTTATGGCTTCGTGCAGACCGGTATCAAATTCCCGACCGATGGATTCCATCGGTTTCAACCCTCTGGCAAATAAAATATTGCGCAATTTTGCAAAAATCAGTTTGGAACCTTCTTTTAAAGCTTCACCGTCGTTGGTGGCATCAAACTGTTTTTCTGCCCTGTCGCAATCGTCCAAAACATCCAAAAGGCTCAGGATAATATCTTTTCCGGCCGATTGGTGAATTTCTATCCGCTCTTTAGCTGTTCGTTTACGGAAATTGTCAAATTCAGCCACCAGCCTAATGTATTTATCCTTTAATTCAGCCAGTTCAGCCTGAAGCTTTTCCAATTCCCCGGACTCATTGCCGGATTTTTGCTGTTCCACAGTATTGTCTGCAGTATTTCCTTCATTTTTTGCTTCTGCCGTGTTTTCATCAACATTGGTTCCTTCTGAAGGGGTTTCCTTTAATTCATTAGCATCAGCCTGATTCTGGTCAAATTGTCCTTTTTTCTCCATGTCTTTCATTTAAAAAAATTCAAAGTTATAGCAGTCAATTATTCTGCCAAGTGAAAAATAAAGCCAAAATGGCGCAAAATGATTACAATGCTGCCATTTTTTAGCAGTGCACGTATTATTAACTTATTTGGAAACCTGAAACTTACCTGATTCCACTATGGCTCCGTTCCTGTCGCGAAGCTGGAAGATGTAAATTCCGCGATAAAAGTCGGTAAGATTAATGCTGGTTTTGGAGGTTACATTATTGTTTTCATACACTTTTTTCCCAAGGAAATTATACACCTGGAAAATGTATGATTTATCAACGGAAGGATGAAAATCGAAATGGATAATGGAAACTGCAGGGTTGGGATAAAATCTTAAAACTTTCTTTTCCGGTTGTTCCTGTTGCTGGCCGGGCAATGGCGGCTGCTGCTGGGAATACCCGGCAGTGGCAAAGAACACCAGTATGGCAAGGATAATGGTTATCCTCATTGTAGAAAGTTTTAAAATTGTTGCTATAGCGTCTGCTTTGTATTCAAAGTTACAATCATAAATGAATAAATCAAGGGGAAAAATATCCCTCATGAAAATATTAACGATAGCTAATATGTTAAATTTTCTTTAGAACCTCGGGCACAACACTTTGTTCAGGGTACTGTTGTCTTTATTCAAAAATCCCATATAAGAAACAGATAATTCAATTCCTCCTCTTCCCAGACTGGCTGTTTTCAGCGGCGATACGTTGATGTCGTAGCTTATAGAAACCGAGACAGGCTTTTTGTCAATTTTTAACACCGGAATCAACGCATCCTGCCATCTTAAAAAAGCTCCTCCTGAAATTATCACTTCCGGCTGATCGGCAAGAGGCCCTAAGCCGTAAGAATATAAACCTCCTGCAATGGTATACCCATAACTGCCCTGAATGGAATGATCGGCCTGAAGGGTAAATTCCGAAAATTCGTTTACTTTAAATCTGAAACCTGCAGAAAAAACGTATTTGGGATGGAGTTCGATGTTTTCATCTCTGTAAAAGGAATTCCTGGGACGGTTAAGATGATGGAATGCCGCACCTACAAACATGGTATTCTTTTCCTGCTCGCCAAAACTGGTATTAAAGCTTACACCCACGCTGGCATCCCAGGTGTTGAAATTGGGAGCGCCAAATGTTTCTCCGCTGGGTAGGGAAGGATCGTGCTCCCCTCCGTTCCACTGATCATCGGTGGCCATCTTTGAAATATCAAACGACTTTCTTACCAAGCCTCCCATGAAACCCGCCGACAGGTACATGATTTTTTCATCGCTGAGGGATTTATGATAGTTGAATGCGGGAAGGATATGGGTAGAAGTTAATCCAACGGTTCCTGCTTTGTCAAAAAGCATTTGTATACCGGTGGTCATAAAATCATCTCCCTTTCCTACTTGCATTTTATATTCTGCATTCAGTGAACCTGTCTTATAAGCATTGGTAACACTGTTCCATTGATCGCGCAAGAGCATCTGTGCCCTTACGTCTCCGGTGTATATTCCGGCAAGGGAGGGGTTTCTTAAAAGAGGAGCTTCGTAAAACTGAGAAAAATGAATATCCTGTGCATTCAGGGTATTACCTAACACCATTCCTGCCATCAGCAAGCACCAGGCTTTTATGTTCAGTATCATTTTTCTCATCTGATTAGCATTACATTTCCTGAATACCGGAAAACCTCTCCGTTATCACATACAATTTCAATGGTGTATACATAAACATCGGGCCCGGCTGCTTTTCCTTTCACTGTTCCATCCCACCCATGGGAAGGATCATTGGCAGGGAAGTTGGTTTTGGAAAAAACCTGTTCACCCCACCTGTTGAAAATCCTGAAGGATTGAATTCTTTCCAATCCTGTACCCCTTGGATAGAAATAATCATTTCTTCCATCGGCATTCGGTGAAAATGTATTGGGAATGAAAAGATTCCTGCCGCCACAAACAACGGTAACCGTTACTTCCTCACTGTTTTTACAACCGTAGCTGTCTTCAACCGTTATGGTATATGTAGTGGTTTTTCTCGGTGAGGCAATAGGCTCCGGACAGTCTGTACAACTTAATCCTCCGGGAGGCGACCAGTTATAATTTACTATCGGGCCTGAATAATTTACTCTTAAAACTGCATTTCCGCCGGCAAACATTACGGGGTTGTCCAGGGGCTCAATACCGGGAAGCGGAACTACATTTACCATTTTGGAGGTATTGGCTTCGCAACCGAAAGTATTGCGGGTTTGAAGACTTACAGTATAGTTGCCGGTGCTGGTATAGGTGGTGCTTGCTTCGCGCATCGAGGAGCTGCTTCCGTTACCTAAGGTCCATCTGTAGCTGATAACCCCCGTATCCGGGCGTATGAGTTCCGACGAGAACAAAGCCAGGTCATTTACACAGATGGTGTCTTTGGAAAATATGTTGGTATGCGGAGTGGCATAAACCCTAATAGTATCGGTTATTGAATTTTCGCATCCCTGTGCAGTTTGCAACCACAACCTTGCTGCATAAACGCCGGGTTGGGTATAATGGTGTTCCTGGTTTTCATTAGTGGTATATACGGTGTTATCACCCATTTCCCATCTCCAGCTTACAACAGGATCGTTCCCTATAGTGTAATTGGTAAAAAACACAGTTCCCGAATCACAGAATTCTTTTTTATCTACTCCGAACAATGGTTGTGCTCCAATGACCCTGATGGTTGGTCCGGCGCTGAGGCTGGCCTGACAACCTACTTTATCCATTAGCAATATGGAAGGATTGTAATTGGCAGGGCTTCCGTAGTAATGTTGCAAACTTCTGTTCTGGCTGGAATCCTGGCTGCCATCGCCAAAGCTGAAAATAAACCTCAGGTCGTTAGGTGGTTGGATGTCAAAAGTTACATTCAGTTCATTACAGTTGGTAAGCGGGCTGTAATTTATTCTTGTGGTATTGGGGTTCACAATATGCACTTTTTGAGAAGCTGAGTCCATACAGCCTCCATAACCCACCGTATACAGCTTTACTTCGAATGTTCCGTAATCGTTGAAGAAGTAACGCGGATTTTCGGCTATGGAAGAATCCGGGTCGTTATCAAATTTCCAGTATAGTCGTTGATAATCCTGAGAGGTATTGGTAAAAATGGTTTCCAATGGGGGACAGATAGATAATGTATCGGAAGTGGTAAAGGAAGCTTTGGGGCTTATGATGATAACCTTCCTGGGTAGGAAAACTGAATCAGCGCATCCAATAGTGTCTGTCACTTTTAAACTCACGTTGTAATCTGCATCTCCCCCGGTATAAATGTTTTGTACACGCATTCCGGATGCGGTGGTACCATTTCCAAAGTCCCACATGAAGGTAAGGTTTCTGCCTTCCGAAGAATCAGCAGCGAATTGTATTGGAACATCAGGACAAGAAATAACAGGTTCAGGAGAAATAACTGCCTTTGGCCTTCCAACATATATAAAATCGGTTCTTGTTGAAAGGCTGCTACAACCGGAAGGGTCCTGTACGCTCAACCTTACCGTAAAATACCCGGTATCGGTATACAAATGGGTAAAATTTCCGGGTTGGGTATAATCTACAATTGTTCCATCGCCATAATCAAATCTCCATAAGGTAATATTCTGATCTGAGGATGATAAGTCGTTGAACTCCACGGTTTCTCCGTAGCAGACGGTCCTGTCTGTGACATTGAATGAAGCTGTTGGCCCCACAACATTGAGCACAGTGGCAGAACTCGTATATATACATCCGTTAGTATCAGTCAAAGTAAGATATACTTCATATGTTCCTCTTTCATCCAGCCTCCTGGTGTAGGTTGGGCCACCGGAAACAGCAGGAAAGTTGCCAATTTTCCATTCATAGGAAGCAATCAGGTCGCGGTTGGTTTCAATAGCTGTAAGCGTAAAATTCTCGGCCCTGCAGGGAGTAAGTGTACTTACATTGAAACCGGGGTTAGGTGTTTGTAATCTTAAAGTTTTGGTGATTTCATTGGTACAGTTCCCGTCCGTTACCCTCAACCTGACTTCATAAGTTCCGGGTCCTCCATACTGAACGGAAGGATTTTCTTCAGTAGAGGTCATTCCGTTTCCGAAGTCCCAGAAATATTCCACATTCCCTGTTGCAGGTAAAATGGAAGTATTGGTAAAATTAACCAGGGTCAGATTTTCGCAACTGTTGTCCCAGGTAAATTCTGCCACAGGAGGGTTAGATTGGACATAAGCAGTTTTTGTAACTGTAGTGGGACAACCGTTATTGATTACCGTTAAACCAACATCGTATATTCCTGCTCCCTGGTAAGTATACAACGGATGTTCAGCATGAGAGGTGTCTCCGTTTCCGAAATCCCAAATCCATTGATTACCACCTGATGTAAGATTGGTAAACTGAATTTCATCCCCGGCACACACTTCCAGTTTATCTGCTTCAAATTCAGGTGAAACAGGAGTTCCCACCCTGATGGTAGTGGTTACAGTTTCAGTACACCCGTCTTCTGTGGTTATGGTTAACCTCACAACATAATTACCCGGGATGGTGTACACCTGGGTGGGAGCAATCTGGCCATTATGGGTATTACCATTTCCAAAATCCCATACCCATGAGGTGACTGCTGAAAGGCCTGTAGCCTGTCCCACAGGAGTATAACTGAAAGGAGCGCAACCGCCCACGCCTGCATTGGTGATTCTTACCTGCGGCCCCATCAGTCTTACCATGTTTGTGAGGGTAAGGGTATCCGTACAGCCAAATGCATCCGTAACTCCCAGGCTTACATTAAAGTTACCCAATTGTGTATAGGTATGTGACGGATGTTGTTCAGTGGAAGTATTGCCATCACCGAAATCCCAAAACCATGATCTTGCATTGGGAGTATTATCCGTAAAATTTACCTTAAATGGTGCTGAACAGTTAATGGGATCCGATGAAGTAAAATCGATCTCCGGTTTTTCAATTACTCTGATTTCTCTGGTAACGGAATCCACACAATTCTGATTATGGTTCACCAGCTTCAGCCTGAATACACCGGTAGAATTAAATGTTCTTGTGAGGGAATTTCCGGTTCCAACGGGAATATCGTTCAGAAACCATGTGCTGGTAACAGCCGGCTGTCCTGAAGTATTGGTAAAGCTTGCAGTAGATCCAAGGCAAAGGCTGTCGTTGCCGGAAAAATCGGCTGCAATTCCACTGAGAGGCAGCGTTTTCACTATCGTATCGGCACAACCGAATTCACTGGAAGTTATCAGTCTTACCGCGAAATCTCCGGTTTCTTCAAAAAGATTAACGGGGTTGGTAGCAGTGGAAGTTTTTGCGTCGCCAAAATCCCAACGGTGGGTAAGTTCTCCCGGACCACTACTCTGGTTCAAAAAGTTCACCGCAAAAGGCGGGTTGCAATCCTGTGGTAATACAGGAACAAAATCGGCTTCAACACCGGGCACTATTCTGATCATTCTTGCACGGGTGGATACTGAAGTACAACCGGTGCTGGAGGTTACTCTTAAGGAAACCGTATAAAACCCGGGTTCTGAATAAACGTGAGAAGGGTTTTGCTCTGTAGAAGTGGTTCCGTCGCCAAAATTCCATAGCCATTCCGTAATCGTTCCTTCGGTAGTAGTGCTTAAATCGGTAAATCTGATGGTAGAAGGAGCGCAGGCGCTGGTGGCACTCGCCGAAAATCCTGCACTGGGTGAGGGATATACAACAATATAATCCTCTTTTTCTATACCGTTGGTACCATCGGCATTCCTCACCACAAGTTTTACGGTATATACTCCCGGCTGGCGATAGGTAACTGTGGGATTTTTTAAAGTAGATAATTCTCCGTTTCCGAAATCCCAGTTCCAGAATTTGGGATCATTGGTGGAGGCATCTGTAAAAGTAACGACAAGCGGGGCGCATCCACTGGTGCGGTTGGCATTAAAGTTCGGAACGGGTACCTGTGCAAAGGCCCGGGAAACCACGAACAAACAAATCGCAATCAATAATCTGGTCTTCAAAAAAAATCATTTTTCGTTACTAATTACCTGATAAGGATATCCATCCTTTTAATCATTCAAGGGCATTCCCCGGATATCGATTGCTCTTTATCATACACCTTAATCCCGGAACTCCCGGTAAAGCATGCAAAAAACATGCACAAGCTTCATGAAGGAAAAAATAAAAAATTAAAATTTTCCTTCCGGCTACCGTAGGATTGGATTTATTTTTTGCGGAATTTCATAAAGTAGGTTTTTCCTTCACCTGTGGTCTTTGCCTCACAATAATCCTGTAAACCCGTTATGATCTTCCACTCGGCATTCAGCATATCTACCGGACTGGTGGCGGAAGGAAAATGAGTGGTGATGGAATAATTCTCCAGATTTTCTTTCCATGTGCCTGATCCGGTTTCATTCAAATAAAAATATTTTACTCCTCCTTGTTTATCAAACCTGAATACATAATCAGAAAACAAGTGCGTATTGTCTGCTTCATTCATCCTGAACTCTTCAATAAACCAATCACCTTTCGTCAGCAAATCCAGTACCATGTCTGCCTGCATGTCTTCTACCATTTTTTTACAGGAACTGAATATTCCTGTAAGGGAAAACAGTAAAATGATTGTTGCAAGGTTTTTCATCGTTCAAGAGAATAAAGAGACCCGAATTTGTTTAATACATAATTTTTGAAATAACGGGGATTCAGGTTTTCTCCGGTTACCAGCCTGCACAATTCCCCGCTTTCATATTTCCTCCCTTTGGAATGGATATTATCTCTTAACCACGACAAAATCCTGTTGAAGTGTCCATTGGAAATATCTTCGTTCATCCCCGGTAGTGATTGCCCCAGGAAATAAAAAAACTGAGCCGCATAGAAACTTCCTGTGCTGTATGTAGGAAAATACCCGAAGCTTCCATGGCTCCAGTGAACATCCTGCAGACAGCCCGATTTGTCGTCTGGTACAATAACGTTTAGAAGTTCTTTGTATAGTTTATTCCAGTATTCAGGTATTTCACTGGTTTTTAATTTCTTAGACAGCAATTTCTTCTCCAGCTCATACCTGATGAAAATATGCATATGATAGGTCAGCTCATCCGCTTCCGTGCGTATTAAAGAAGGGTAAACTTTGTTGATGGCCTTGTAAAATTGTTCCTCACTAACATCTGACAGCGTTTCGGGGAAATATTCCCTGATTACAGGAAAATAATGGCGGATAAAAGCCTCAGATCTTCCAATCTGATTTTCCCAAAGCCTTGACTGCGATTCGTGAATGCTTAATGAGGCTGCTTCACCCAGGGGAAGGCCGTATTGGTCTTCGGGTAATCCTTGTTCATAAAGTCCGTGTCCCAGCTCGTGAATGCAGCTCCAAAGCATGTTCCCGAAATCGTATTCATCAATCCTGGTGGTAAGCCGTACATCGCGGGGATTAAAGCTGGTGGTGAAAGGATGTTCGGAAATATCTTGCCTTCCGGCTTCAAAATCAAATCCCATTTCTTTTAAAATGCGCATGCCCAAATCCCACTGGATATTCCGGGGGTAATGGCGTTTCAGGCAGGAATCGTCTGCAGCAGGCTTTTCTCCTATTTTAAAAATGATATCTCTGAGGAAAGGGATGATTCCTGCAAATATTCCATCCAGTTCTTCTACCGTTGATCCTTTGTCATAATCATTCAGCAAGGCATTATAAGGATGGTGTTCATACCCGAGCATATCCGCCTCATCCAGCTTTAACTGAACGAGGTGGTCAAGTGAAGGCTCAAATACCCTGAAACTATTTTCCTTTCTGGCATTTATCCATTGATGCCAGGCTGTATTTACAGCTTCAGTCATTTTGCGCACAAAAGCGCTGCTTAATTTCCTTTGCTTTTCAATGTCGTAAAGTGTGAGTTCAATATTTTTCCTTTGATTCTCCTGAAGTTCCTCTCTTTGCGATAGTTCTTTTACCAGTTCGTAAAATGCATCGCCTGTAAAAAACTCATGTGCCAGTTCGGATAATGTGGCCAGCTGACTCCCCCTGAAATGAGCGCCTTTCGGCGGGAGATAGGTCTCCTGGTCCCATTGCAATACAGCTGAAGCATTCCTGAGATCGGCTACTGTATTCATTTTCCGGAGGTATTCCTCATACAATTCTCCGGTACTGCTAAGCTTTTTCATGAAAAGATTTGTGGTTTCCAATGGTTTTGCGCTTCAAATTTAGGCAAGAAGGGGCTTCGGAAGATTTTTTAGCTTTTAATAAAAAAAATAAAAGCTGCTGACAAAGGGCTGTCACTGCCCGGCTTTAGTTTTGGATGATTCGATTACTCATCAAAAATTTTTAAGCCATGAATACAAAATCCGTTGCTGTACAAATTAAAACTGCCATTACTGCTGAAGACTGGAAAAGGCATTATCTCGGACACAGGGCATTAACCAGAAAAGTGCTGGAAGCTTTTCCCGAAAAGGAATTTTTCAGTTTTTCAATTGGGGGCATGCGCACTCCGGCTGAAATTGCTGCAGAACTTATCGCCATTACTTATCCCGGAATAGAGGAATTTATTACCGGAAAAACTGCTGCACTGAATGAAAAATTAGATCTTGAAAACAGCAAGGAAAAAGTATTGCAATTATGGGATGAATCCAGTGAAAAAATAGCGGATTCCTGGGATAAGATTTCTGAAGAAAGATTCAGGGAAGATATTGTTTCCTTTGGCCAATATCCAGGAAAGGTTTGGTCAAATCTTGCCTATTATATTGATAATGAAATCCATCATCGGGGACAATTGTATGTTTACCTCAGAGCATTGGGGATAGAGCCTCCCGCATTTTACGATCGCAGTCCTTATAACGATTAATCAGTCATCTTTTTTATCCCGCAGTTTAATGCTGCGGGACTTTTTTCCTTTGAACCAATCGGTAAAAATTTAAACGGTAATTGAAAATGCTGTGCAAACTGCTGAAGCTTTTTCTTGCAGTGCAAATGATTTTTTTGCTTTTTATGCTTAAAATTCTGCCCCGGCTTTTGAAAAAACTCCTCCTTCTGTAATGCGGATTCTGATGTTTTCCAAAAGCTTTTCCACCTGTACCTTAAAACTGTAAGGCCCCACAATTTCAGCATGATCTCCAAAGGTCAGAAACCATCTTGCAAGGCTCTCGGATTCTTTGCACGCCAAAAAGCGCATAATGGTGTGGGTGGGTGTTTTTTCTTCATCTACAAATCCGAAATGGTTGCGGGCATTCACCAGGTAGGGCAGCGCGCAATTATCAACTTTAATGATAATTTCCGTTTTATCTTCCGGGTCTGAAGCAATTTTTAGCCTTGAAAATTCTTCTTCATAATTATGCTGGCGGGTAAACTTTATTGAAGTAAGTGTAATATTCCTGATCCGGTCGGTCCGGAACTGCCTGTACTCCTTTCGTAAGTGGCAATACGCCAGTACATACCAGTAACTCATTTCATTAAATACCCCGGCAGGTTCGATATACCGCTCTGTTATTTCAGTACTGCCCGGTTTTTCGTATAAAATTTTTACCTGATATTGCTCGGCTATACTTTCCAGTATGATGCTGAGGGATTTGGGTAAGGTTTCCTTATCCCGGTTGTTTTTGATTTTTATCAGCGACTCCAGAGTGTTTACCCTGTCTTTATCATGCGTTCTTAATACCGATTTTATTTTCAGCATGGCCGATTCAAAATATTCCGATATTCCCTTGTCGGCATATTTTTCAACCAGCTTTTGAGCAGTTACAAATCCTGCTGATTCTTCGCGGGTAAACATTACCGGAGGCAATTTGAAGCCTTCCATCATCTTATAACCCTGTCCGGCTTCACCCAGTATGGGGACACCTGCCGCTTCGAGAGACCTGATGTCGCGGTAAATGGTACGCTGGCTCACCCCAAACCTTTTTGCCAGATCTGAAGCCTTCAGGATTCTTCCCGATTGCAACTGTATGAATATTGCAATGATGCGGTCAAACCGGTTGGATATTTCGGCCATATCCAAATTTAAGCATACTGCAGCAAAAGCATAAATGCTTTTATTATTCTTTAGATTTACAGTTAATTTGTCTGAGTATGTACACTTGTTCAGATTTTTTCAAAGTTTTAGAATCTGTTGCACCTCCTGCTTATCAGGAAGCCTACGACAACTGCGGTCTGCTTACCGGCGAAAGCAATGCAAAGGTGAGTGGAGTGCTGTGTACACTTGATGTTACGGAAGAAATTGTAGAGGAGGCTATTCGCAAAAACTGTAATCTGATAGTTGCCCATCATCCGGTAATATTTGGGGGTATCAAACATCTTCGGCCGGATAATTACGTTTCCCGTACGCTGATCAAAGCCATTAAACATGATATTGCTATCTATGCCATACATACCAACCTCGATAATGTACTGAGTGGCGTAAGCGGAAAAATGGCCGAAAAACTGCAGTTGAAAAACATATCTGTTCTTTCAGAAAAAAAGGGGACGCTTTCAAAACTCCAGACTTTTGTTCCAAATTCTCATCTGGAAGCGGTTGCCGGAGCGCTGTTTGAAGCCGGTGCAGGGAAAATAGGCAATTACGACCAGTGTAGTTTCAGGGTGGAGGGGAAGGGAACCTTCAGACCACTGGAAGGGAGTAATCCTTTTGTAGGGGAGCAGGGGTTAAGGCATTACGAAGAGGAAGTGAAGATTGAAGTTGTTTTTCCTGCTGTATTACAGGGAAAAATGGTGGCCGCCCTTAAATCGGCACATCCTTATGAAGAAGTGGCTTACGATATTCTGCCCATGACCAATAACCACCCCGAAGTAGGGTCGGGTGTAGTGGGAGAACTGCTAGAACCTATGGATGCGGAGGAGTTTTTGAAATATTTGTCTAAAGCATTCCTTTTGAAGGGGTTACGTTATACCAAAGGAAAAAACAAAATTAAAAAAGTGGCGGTTTGCGGAGGGGCAGGAAGCTTTCTGATTCCAAAAGCCCTCATTGCCGGAGCAGATGCTTTTGTGACTTCCGATATCAAATATCATGAGTTTTTCGGAGGAGAAGGAAGGTTAATGATATGTGATATTGGACATTTTGAGAGTGAACAGTATACAATTGAGCTGCTTTATGATATTTTGGTAGAAAAATTCCCTAACTTTGCCATCCTTAAATCCGAAGTAAATACCTGCCCGGTTAATTATTTTTGGGTGTAAGCAATTGATTTGCAATAATTTATAACAATTTCTATGGCCAACGTTAAAGAATATTCTGTTGAAGAAAAGCTGACTTCCCTGATTACTTTGCAGAAAATCGAGTCCAAGATAGATGAAATTAAGATCTTACAGGGGGAGCTTCCCATGGAGGTGAACGACCTGGAAGATGAAATTGCAGGCCTGAATGCCCGTGTAACCAGGATTGAGGAAGAGATTAACGGTATTCAGGAGTTCATCAATCAGAAGAAGGAAGTTATCAAAGAAGCAGAAGCTTTAATTAAGAAGTATGAAGCTCAGAGCGAGAACGTAAAGAACTCGCGTGAGTTTGAAGCCATCAACAAAGAAATTGAAATGCAGCAGCTGGAAATGAAGCTTGCTGAAAAGCATATCAAAGACGCCAACGAAGAAATTGCCGAAAAGGTGGTACTTCTGGAAAAAGCAAGAAAAAATCTCTCCAATAAAGAATCTGTTTTGTCTTTGAAAAAAGGCGAACTGGAAAAAATCATTGCTTCAACCGAAAAAGAAGCCGGTTATTTCCAGAATCTGGCCAGCGATGCAAGGATCAAAGTAGAACCCCGTCTATTAAGTTCTTACGACAGAATCAGGGCGAATTATAAAAACGGTCTTTCTGTGGTACCTATTGAAAGGGACGCTTGCGGCGGATGTTTCAATGCTATTCCTCCTCAGCGCCAGAGTGAAATCAAACAGCGTAAAAAAATTATCGTGTGTGAAAACTGCGGAAGGATCCTGGTTGACCAGGACCTGTTTGATTCCGTAGAGGTTAAATAAGTTTTTCATAACACCGCGGGTTTATTTAAAATCCTCAGATAGTTTTATCTTTCAGGATGAATAATTTTTTGCGCCTGCTATTCATTACGGGTACGGTTTTGCTGTGCAGCGCGGCAACGGGGCAATATCATTTTGATTTTAACCAAAATTGCGAAGAAGCTTACCGGCGAATCATTATTCTTCAGCCGGAATCAGGAAGGTCTTTAATCAAAGAAGAAAAACTCCGCAATCCCCAAAATCTGGTTCCTGTATTACTGGAAAGTTATATTGATTTCTTCTATCTGTTTTTCAACGAAGACCCCGAGCTCTATTCCAATTTTAAAAAAGTTCAGCCGGAAAGACAGACCCTAATAGATAAAGGTCCTGATTCCTCTCCTTATAAGTTATTTGCCAAATCCATCCTCCATCTTCACTGGGCTTCGGTGCAAATGAAGTTTGGAAACAATTGGGACGCCGGCTGGAATTTCCGCCGAGCCTATATTCTTAACAGGGAAAATATTAAAAAATTTCCTGACTTTCTTCCTTCAGTTGTGCCCATGGGGGCATTGGAAATTGCCATTGGTGCGGTTCCTGATGGATACAAATGGGTAGTAGGTTTGCTGGGAGTGAAAGGAGATATTTTTTCAGGAATGCAAAAGCTTGAAAGTTTCATCGCCAGCCATCATAAAGATGCCGAACTGTTTCGCAATGAAGCCATATTCTATTTTCTGTACCTGAAATTTTATATTCAAAACGATAAGCAAGGAGTACTGAATTATATCCGTAATCATAAACTCGACCTTATCAACAATCACCTCTTTGCATATCTTGCTGCCAATCTTTCCATTAATGCCCAACAATCGGCTCAGGCAGGAGTAATTATCAGAAACCGAAACCGCTCTTCGGAATATTTGCAAACTCCGGTATGGGACCTGGAGTATGGTTATGTTAGGCTGTATCATCTTCAGCCCGATGCTGCTGTATATCTGGAGCGATTTATCAATAATTTCAAAGGGAACTTCTATTTAAAAGACGCCCTGCAAAAGCTTAGCTGGCATTATTATCTTCAGGGCGATTTGCAAAAAGCCCGGGAATACCGGAAAATGATTGGAGAAAAAGGAATGGCTATTACTGAAGCTGACAAACAAGCATTAAAAGATGCATCTTCCGATAAATGGCCTAATAAACTATTGCTGCAGGTTAGGCTTTTAAACGATGGAGGTTATCTTCGCGAAGCACTGGGCAGATTACATGGAAAGTCGGTACATGATTTTGAAACTATTGAAGAAAAACTGGAATTTAGCTACAGAGTCGGAAGAATTTACGACGATTTGGGAAGAGGAAAAGATGCCATTCAGTATTACGAATACGTAGCATCGTTAGGAGAGAACAGGAAGGAATATTATGCTGCAAGAGCTGCACTGCAACTGGGTTATATTTTTGAATTACAAAAGGATAAAGATAAAGCCCGATACTGGTTTCAGCGTTGCCTTGCAATGAAAAATCACGATTATAAAAACAGTATAGATGCAAGAGCCAGGGCCGGACTGGCCAGATTGGAAGCTTTAAACTGATTACCGGAATGTTGAAGACTTTACACATACAGAATTACGCCATAATAGAGGAAATTGAAGTTAACTTTTCACCCGGGCTGAATATTCTCACCGGCGAAACCGGAGCGGGAAAATCTATTCTCATGGGTGCTTTGTCACTTGTGCTGGGCGACAGGGCAGATACTTCGGTGTTGTTGAATCCGGATAAGAAATGTTTTGTGGAAGCGGTGTTTGATATCCGCAACCATGAGGATATTGGCAAAAAACTGGAAGAACTGGAACTTGATCAGGAAGATGAGCTGATTATCAGAAGGGAAATTGGAGCAAATGGAAAAACCCGCGCATTTGTAAATGATAGCCCGGTTAACCTTGAAACACTCAGAAGTATCAGCTATTCCATTGTAGACCTACACAGGCAGTTTGATTTGCTGGAATTGGGAGAAGAATCTTTTCAGCGAAAGGTGATTGACGGACTCGCAGGAAATGCTTCTTTACTGGAAAAATACAGGGAAATCTACCGCGAACACGAGCAATTGAAAAAAACGCTCCAGGAACTGGTAGATACAAAAAATCAGGCTGAGAAAGAGCTCGATTATCATCGGTTTTTATTTGAAGAAATAGATTCCGCAGGTTTTAGGGAGAATGAAATAGAAGATGCGGAAGCGGAAATGAAAATACTTGAAAGTTCTGAAGGGATCAGGGCGGCATTGGAGTACGCAGAGATGAGCCTGGATCATTCCGATCAGGCTTTGTTGCAGCAATTGAAATCTGTTTATAATCAGCTTCATCATTATGAAGAGGTATTTCCCGGCTTAAAAGAACTGAATAACAGGATTCAGTCGGTGCATATTGAACTGAAAGATATTGCCATGGAAATATCCCGGCTGAGTGGAAATATTGAATCCGATCCCCGAAGGTTAGAAATGCTTCAGGAAAGAGTTTCGGAAGGATATAAATTGTTTAAAAAACACGGAGTAGGCACTACCGCCGAATTGCTTCAGATTAAAGCATCGCTGGAGGAAAAACTGGATTCGGTTTTGAATTTGGATGACAAGATTAAAGAAACCGAAACCGCCGTAAAAGAAGCATGGTCGAAATTATCCGAATCTGCAGAATTCTTAAGCAAGAGCAGAAAAAAAGTGGTGAAGACTTTCCAGGAACAGGTAACCGGATTGCTGGGAAGGGTAGGGATGCCCAATGCCAGGTTTAAAGTAGCAGTTACAGAAGAAGAACCGGGATTATTCGGAAAGGATAAAATTGAATTTTTATTCGACGGAAACAGAAGCGATCGTTTTGAACCTGTAAAAAAAGTGGCTTCCGGGGGGGAGCTTTCCAGGCTGATGCTTTGCATAAAATCTTTGGTGGCAAAATCGGTTGACCTGCCCACAATGATCTTCGATGAAATTGATACAGGTATTTCAGGTGAGGCAGCAAGGCAGGTAGGAATAATTATGAAAGAGCTGGCAGCATCCAGGCAGATTATTGCCATTACCCATCAGCCACAAATTGCAGGTAAAGCCGATGCCCATTATTTTGTATATAAACAATCTAACGGTAAATCCATTCACACAGGCATCAGGCTGCTAAATGAAGAAGAAAGTATTTTGGCTATAGCCAGGATGATCAGCGGAGAACAGCCCACACAGGCTGCGCTGGAGCATGCCAGGGAGATGGTGAAATAGAATTGGCCGCAGAAAGAGAATTTCCTTTAATTTTACCCACCAATAAAATTCAAATTATGTCTAATAACCTGTTGAAAGGAAAGAAAGGAATTATATTCGGCGCATTGGATGAAAAATCAATTGCGTGGAGAACAGCTTTGAAATGCCATGAGCAGGGAGCTGAACTGGTACTGACCAATGCTCCGGTAGCATTAAGAATGGGAACCATCAACCAGCTTGCCGAGAAGGTAAACGCTCCGGTAATTCCGGCCGATGTTGTAAACCAGGATGACCTCAAAAACCTTTTTGAGCAGGCCATGAAGCATTTTGGCGGTGGTGTTGATTTTATCCTGCATTCTATAGGGATGAGCCTGAACGTTAGGAAAGGAAAATCCTATACTGAAATAGATTACGGCTTCAATGCCAAAACATTGGATATATCAGCCATGTCGCTGCACCGTGTATTGCGTACTGCATGGGATATGGATGCTATTAATGAAGGCGGTAGTGTGGTGGCGCTTACCTATATTGCAGCCCAGAGGGTATTCCCCGATTATAATGAAATGGCCGACGCAAAAGCATTATTGGAATCTGTAGCAAGAAGCTTCGGATACCACTATGGTGTGAAGAAAAAAGTGAGGGTGAACACCGTTTCTCAATCCCCTACCAGAACAACTGCCGGCAGTGGTGTAAAAGGTTTTGATGGTTTTGTGACCTATGCCGATAAAATGAGCCCGCTTGGTAATGCTTCAGCCGACGAATGTGCAGATTATTGCGTTACCCTCTTCAGCGATCTTACCAAAAAAGTTACCATGCAAAACCTCTTCCATGACGGAGGTTTCTCTACTACAGGAGTTTCCCATGCCATTATTGAGATGATGGAGAAAGGAAGTCAGGAGTAATGAGAATTGGGAATTAGAATTTAAGGGGTAAGAGGTAAATTCAGTTTATTATAAAATCTATAAAAAAGTCTGCGGTTACTATCGCAGATTTTTTTTATTTAATAATAATCGTATGTCGTATGTCGAAAATCGTAAATTGAAAAGGCTGTCTTCAGACAGCCTTTTCATTAATATTCATCTTCATTAAAGAAGAAATCTTCCTGGCTCGGATAATCTGGCCAGATGTCTTCAATGCCTTCGTAAATCTCTCCTTCATCTTCCAGCTCCTGCAGGTTCTCAACTACTTCAATCGGTGCACCGCTTCTGATGGCAAAATCAATCAGCTCATCTTTAGTGGCTGGCCATGGCGCGTCTTCCAGATAGGAGGCTAATTCTAATGTCCAAAACATTCGTAACCCGTTTTAATGGTGGGAAATAATTGTTTCGGCTAACAGATGCCTGTATAGCCTAATTTTTCGCAAAAGTAAATTTCTAATTGAAATAACCAAATCTGTTTTGCATTATAGTGGATTTTTCACCTTTTATAAGGGATTTTTTACCTTTTCGTGCTTAAGGTGTAACTTAAACCCCTGATTATTATGGTAAAAGCAACAAATATTCATAAATCTTACGGAGACCTTCATGTTTTAAACGGTGTAGAGCTCTTTATTGAAAAGGGAGAAATTGTGAGCATTGCAGGTCCATCCGGGTCGGGAAAGAGTACGCTGCTGCATATATTGGGTACATTGGATGAGCCCGACAGCGGGGAAGTGGAAATTAACGGTCAAAAAATCCATTATAGGAATTCTGCCTTCATATCCGGCTTCCGTAACAGAAATATTGGTTTTGTATTCCAGTTTCACCATTTGTTACCTGAATTCACTGCACTTGAAAACGTATGTATACCGGGTTGGATAGCCAAAAGAAATAAAAAGGAGGTAACGGAAAAGGCTAAATCCCTTCTTGAAAGGTTGGGGTTGAAAAACCGGATAAACCATAAACCGGGAGCCCTGTCAGGGGGAGAGCAGCAAAGGGTGGCTGTGGCAAGAGCCTTGATGAACGACCCTGCCATTATTTTTGCCGACGAACCTACCGGAAATCTGGATACAGCCAATGCCAGGGATTTGCATCAATTGTTTTTTGAACTGCGAAAAGACCTGGGGCAGACTTTTCTGATTGTTACGCATAATGAGGAGCTGGCTACCATGAGCGACAGGGTGCTGCATATGAGAGACGGAAGAATAATAGGATAAAACATTACATATGGCTTTCAAGATATATACCAAAACCGGAGATAAAGGACAAACGGGGCTGATTGGAGGAACAAAACTTTCCAAAGGCCATATCCGCATTGAAGCCTACGGAACAGTGGATGAGCTGAATGCTTACATCGGTTTGGTTGCCGACCTGGTACCTGATTACATTACCGAATTACGACATATCCAGGACAGATTATTTGTCATTGGATCTATGCTTGCCTGCGATCCTGAAAAGGATATTAAAATGGCTATTCCGGAAATAAAAGAAGAGGATATCAGTTTTCTGGAAAAAAGAATTGATGAAATGGAAAAGGAGCTTCCGGAGATGAAATCGTTTATCCTTCCCGGAGGGCATTTGCATGTTTCGCATATCCATATTGCCAGGACAGTGTGCAGAAGGGCAGAACGTGCAGTGGTAAGGCTTTCAGAAACCGATTCTAAAACAAGCCCGCTTGTAACCAAATATCTCAACCGCCTGAGCGATTACCTTTTTGTACTGGCAAGGTATACAGGCATGCAACTGAAGGTGGAAGAAATAAAATGGTATCCCGGAACATAACGGGATTTTCTCTTTATGCGAAAATTTCTACATGAAACTAACCCTTCATCAGGCTTCTGCAAGGATTTCTGCATTCAGTTTGTCGCTTTCAATTACCCCATCTTTCAGCCGCACTACTCTTTTGGCAAAAGCAGCAATGTCATTTTCGTGTGTAACGAGTACAACAGTATTTCCTTCAGCATGAATTTTGTTGAATATGTTCATGATTTCAATGGAAGTCTTACTGTCGAGGTTACCCGTCGGCTCATCGGCAAGTATCAGTGAAGGATTATTTACCAGGGCCCTTGCAATGGCTACCCTTTGACATTGTCCGCCTGAAAGCTCATTAGGTTTGTGATGGCTTCTGTCGGCCAGACCCACCCTGTTTAATACTTCCATCGCCATTTCGGTTCTCTGCTTTTTGGAAACTCCTGCATATATAAGGGGAAGCGCCACATTTTCCAAAGCGGAAAGTCTTGGAAGGAGGTTAAACTGCTGGAATACGAAACCTATTTCCCGGTTTCTGATTTCCGCAAGCTTATCATCGGGCATTTTGCTCACATCGTGTCCGTTAAGGATATACGTACCTGCGGTGGGCGAGTCGAGGCAACCCAAAATGTTCATGAGGGTACTTTTACCCGAACCCGAAGGTCCCATAAGGGCAACATATTCGTTTTTGAAGATTTCCAGGCTGATGCCTTTTAGCACCTTTAATTCCTGTTTGCCCATGAAATAACTCTTCCTGATATCCTGTAAACGGATGATAGCATGCTCCATTGAATATTATTTTTGTATAACCTTGGGTACTAGAAAAAATTCAGCGTCTGAAACCGGTGCATTCATCAGGGCTTCTGCCCTGCTGATTTCTCCATTTACTGCATCTTCCCTGAAATTGTTTTCAGCATCGCTCATACTCAGGGCAGGATGCACATGTTCTGTATTCAGTTCTTCCAGTTTCCTGACAAAGCTGATCATTTTGCGAAGGTCTTCCCTGATTACAGGTTTCTGATCGGAAGGGATTTCTATTCTCGCAAGTTCAGCCAGTGCATCTATTAACTCATCGCTGATTTCCATATAAACAAAAATAAGGGTTATGGGATAAAAATCACAGCAGATTACATGAATGGTAATTCCTTTGCCATTTTGTCTGATTTTTATTAGTTTACGTTAAACTAAACCCTAATGAAATTGAATCAGGTAAAAATATTCCTCTGGGCTACGCTATGTTTCTCTCTGTGGTTAAATGCCCAAAACAACCCCGCGGAAAAGTTTACCGGCGAACTGAAATATGTATACAGCATTTCCAATGGTGAAGCCCTGAATTTGTACAAAACTGAAAAGTGTAGATAAATCCTATTTCCATACCCTCGTAGACTCTTTTCCTTTTAATCAACGGTATGATAAATCCCTTGCCGAGGGTTATTATTTAATTATGGGATTTGATAAAGACCGACAAACCGTAGATTTAATAGGCGAGTTTGATTTTGCCGCATATGTTGCGAAAAACAATAAAGACCTCAACATACATGTAGTGCATGTAGACGGACGCTCTATTGAAGATGCCGAAGTAAAAGTTAACGGGAAAAAACTTTCTTATCATTCCACCCTGCAGCTATATACTCTTGAGAAGACCAATAAGAAAGGGATCCTTTCGGTGGAATATCAGGGAAAAACGGTGTATTATCAACTTAATCGCAGCCATCAGAAATTATTTCCTCCGGGCGAAAAACAGGTTTATCTACTTTGGAAATACTTATGAAAGGGCTGTAGTGTATGAGTCAATTCTTAAAGATTTGCTAAGGGAAGGATACGTTACCGGCAAACCCGACTTAGAAATTATGGCCGGAGAAAAATTGAAGGTGGAAAAATTCCCTTATCAACATAGTTTCGATAATGATTCCATTGTAATCACCAAAAAAGGAGGAATGGCGGTATATATGGCTGTTTCACAAAAGTACCGGGAAAGGGAACCGGTTGTGAATGAAGGATATTTTACCATCGACACAAAATTCGAAGGAAATTCAGAAGGATTTGAGCTGGAAGCCGGCCGGGAAGTAAAACTTGTTGCCGAACTGGAAGTAAAAGAAAACCTCGAATACGTAATGGTAACCATCCCATTACCCTCAGGCGTGAGTTATGTGAATTAGCCGCAACTTCCGGGAATGCACATAGAATATTACCGCGATAAGCTGGTGATGTTTATCCGGAATCTTTCAAAAGGTAGCCACAAGTTTACGGCAGACATCATTCCAAGGTTTTCCGGAAAATATACCCTCAATCCCGCTTCTGCAGAACTGATGTATATCCCTCCGGTTCAGGGTAATAATGCGGTGAAACAGGTAATTGTTAGATAACCCACAGGAGAAACCCTTAAATTTTATAAGGTTGCATTCGCCTCCTGAATAATAATTATCTTCGCAGCGCTATGGATCAGACAGGAAATAAAACAGTGGTAATGAGCGGTATCCGTTCCACAGGATACCTGCATCTTGGAAATTATTTCGGAGCTATCAGGAATTATGTACGCATGCAGGAAGAATATGAATGCTACTTTATGGTGGCCGACCTGCATTCCCTTACAACTCACCCCGACACTTCTGCATTAAAAGAAAGTGTACACAGGGTTCTGGCAGAAAATATTGCCAGTGGACTGGATCCTCAAAAAGTGGCCCTTTATTGCCAGAGCCATGTTCCCGAAACAGCAGAGCTGTATCTCTACCTTAATATGCTGGCTTATAAGGGAGAACTGGAGAAAACTCCCACTTTTAAGGATAAGGTAAGAATGCATCCGCAAAACGTAAATGCCGGGTTACTTACTTACCCTGTTCTCATGGCAGCAGATATTCTGTTACACAGGGCAAAACTGGTACCTGTAGGAAAAGATCAGGAACAACACCTGGAAATGGCAAGAAATTTTGCCAACAGGTTCAACAACCGTTATGGAGAAGTATTCCCCGAACCATATGCATTTAATTTTGGAGAGGAACTGGTGAAAGTGCCTTCACTGGATGGTGCCGGAAAAATGAGCAAGAGTGAAAATCAAAATGCGACCATATACCTCGCCGATTCCGATGAGGTGATCAAAAACAAGATAAAAAAGGCTAAAACTGATGCCGGCCCTCAGGAACCTAACAGCGAAATGCCCGACTATATTCAAAATCTGTTTAAATTAATGGAGCTGGTAAGTACTCCGGATGTGGTACAGAAATTCAGGGATGATTTTAATAACTGTACTATCCGTTACGGAGACATGAAAAAGCAGCTTGGAGAAGACATGGCCAACTTCGTACGTCCCATCAGGGAAAAAGCAGAGTCTATCAGAAACGATAAAAAATACCTGAAGGAAGTAATGGAAGAAGGAGCAGAAAAGGCAAGGAAAAGTGCTCAGAAAACACTTGCAATGGTGAAAGAACTGATGGGGCTGAATTATTATTAACCGGCTGAATTTTCAAAAAAATATTAATTATCTTGATTAAGGATCATTCGTTTCCTTAAACTAAATACCGAGTCTGAATGGCTAAATCGAAGAAACCCAAGCATATCGCAGTTGCAGGAAATATTGGGGCAGGTAAGACAACCCTCACCGAATTATTAAGCAAACATTATCGTTGGATACCACAATTTGAAAATGTGGACAATAACCCTTACCTATACGATTTTTATGAAGATATGCCCAGGTGGAGTTTCAACCTGCAAATCTATTTTCTCAACAGCAGGCTGAACCAGTTGCTGGAGATTCAGCGCGGTACGGAAACGGTTATCCAGGACAGGACTATTTACGAAGATGCTCAGATTTTTGCTCCCAACCTTCACGAAATGGGGTTGATGAGCAAGAGGGATTTTGATAATTACTACGAATTTTTCAAAACCCTGAAATCTATGGTGCAACCACCCGACCTGCTGATTTATCTGAAAGCATCCGTTCCCACCCTGGTGGCTCAGATTCAGAAAAGGGGAAGGGAATATGAAGAAAATATCCGTTTGGATTACCTCAAAAGGTTGAATGAATATTATAACAGATGGATTGATTCCTACAAGGAAGGTCCGTTAATGGTAATAGATATTGATAATAACAAGTTCCCGGAGAACTCGGAAGATCTTGGGGAAATCATTGCCAGAATAGATTCGCAGCTGTACGGCCTGTTTTAGAAAAAATTTAAAAATTCGGCAAAAATTAAGGGCTATCTTCAGTGATAGCCCTTATTCATTTAGGAAGGTAAAATGGTCAACGTTATTTGATTAGCGAATTACAAAAATATCCTCCTGTGGTGGTAAATAAAATACCACTTTAGTGGTATTTTCCGGGTATTCGGGTATTAACGGCCGAAATACCGGTTTACCGCCTCCACTCGGTTTTTAACATGCAGTTTTTCGTAAATGTGGTAAACGTGTTTTCTTACGGTTTCCTGGCTGATGTACAGCTGGACGGCTATCTCCTTGTATAACAATCCTTTAGCAAGAAATTCGAGTATTTCTCTTTCCCTGTTGGATAAAACACTGATGGCTTTGGCATCCGGGGTATCGGCAGGTTTCTGCTGGAATGCTGCCACCACTTTTCGGGCAATCTGGCTGCTCATGGGTGCTCCCCCTTCATAAAGTTCTTTGATGGATTCCAGCAGTTTTACCGGTTGGGTTTTCTTCAGGATATATCCACTGGCACCGGCGTTCAGGGCTTCAAAGATTTTTTCATCGTCTTCGTAAACCGTACACATCATGAACAATATGGAAGGCTGCTCCAGCTTAATCTGTCTTACACAGTCGATGCCGCTGGCACCGTCTCCCAGGTTGATATCCATTAGCACCACGTCGGGTTTAAGGATGGGGATATGCGTAATGGCTTCATCCGCATTGGAAAATGAGCCCGCAAGCTCAAAATTATCCGACATGATAATAATTTGCTCCAGAGCCGAACGAATCTCATGGTTATCGTCTACAATACAAACTTTAATATCCATTGTTGCAAAGTTCCTTGATTCTGCCATACTCAAAATACCACTTTGTGGTAGTTTTCGAGTATCCTGGCAGGATTAACGAGGTACAAACAGTATATATTTTTCTTTAAAATATTCTTCAGCAAACAACGTGCTGATTTCTACGGCATGCGGCCGGCATCCGCTTTCTGCAATTTCGGAGGTCAAATCACCTCCTTTCAGACATATCAGGCCGTTGGTATTGATTTCTCCTTCCTGCTTTTTGTTTTTCTTCAAAATTGGCCTTGACCATTGCCAAAGATTTTTCAAAGGAGCCACCGCCCTCGATACCACAGTATCGAACTTTCTGTTTTGAATGGACTCTACCCTGGTGTGTTGAACCGTAACGTTTTGAAGATCAATTTCTTTTGCAATAGCTTCCACCACTTTCAGCTTTTTCCCTATGGAATCTACAAGGTGAAACTGCACCTCAGGAAAGAATATTGCAAGGGGTATTCCCGGAAAGCCTCCTCCTGTTCCCAAATCCAGCACCTCGCCTTTCAGCGGGAAAACAGCAGCAATGCTCAGGCTGTGTAAAACATGCCTTTCATACAGGCTCCCAATATCTTTTCTTGAAAGTACATTAATTTTTTCATTCCAGTCGGTATACAACCGGTCCAGGGCAGAAAGCTGTTCAAGCTGCTTTCCGGAAAAATCGCTGAAATATCTGGTAATTAATTCCAGTTTTTGGTGGGCTTTCTCCATAATGCTGGTGCAAAGATCAAATAATAAATGAACATCCAGAGGTCGAAAATCAGCCAGTAACCGAAAAGGTCTTTTTCGTTGAGCTTTTTCATGGCTCTGCCGTATACTACAGATTGTATAATAATTCGTGTACCCATTACCGATACTACCCATATCCAGGGGGTAAAAAACAATGCGGCAATAAACAAAGGGTAGATGAAGAAATGCGAAACTGAATATGTGCCCAGCAGGAATTTATGCAAAGGCTTATAATACTTTGCTGTACTGTAATGCCTTTTCTTCTGGTTAAACCATTCTCCGAATTTCTTTTTAGGTTCTGAATAGGTAAAAGCATCCGGATCAATCACCACTGTTGTGTTGTGCTTATTAGCTACTTTATTGATGAATAAATCATCATCGCCACCCGGAAGGTGGTTCAGTGATGAGAATCCTTTGTTTTTGAAGAACAATGATTTTTTATAAGACAGGTTTCTTCCTACTCCCATGTAAGGAATTCCGGCAAGTGCATAAGAAAGATATTGCAGGGCAGTATGGAAAGTTTCGAACCTGATCAGCTTGTTCAATAAACCTTTCTTTTTATGGTACCCACCATATCCTAATACAATTTCTATATTTTCATCATAACCTTCCTGCATTTTTTCCAGCCAGAATTCTGAGGCAGGAACACAGTCAGCATCGGTCAACAACAATACTTCAAATTTAGATTCTTTGATTCCCACTGAAAGTGGATATTTTTTACCCGGAATGCCCAGTGCATCCTGCTTTAGGTTGACTATCTTCAGATCTTTGAAAGTTTTTTTGAATTCTTCCAGGAGATATTGAGTATCATCCTGACTGTTGTGGTTTACTACAATTACCTCATGGGTAGTGGAAAATTTTTGCACCAGCACGCCGGGCAAATTTCTCATTAACTGATCTGCGTGGTCGCGTGCACATATGATTACGGAAACGGGATGGGTTTGTGACCGTGATTTCTCTTTCTTTTTATAATTACCTACCCTGGTAAAAAAATACAGGTGATAAATCAGCTGAATGAATACAGCCAGGCAAAATCCTCCAAAAAATAACTGTTCCCAGTTATCAGCCAGCCACGGAATGATCATACAAGTTTAAGAATTTAAGCAGTAGGAATCCATCATATAAATTCCCGTGCGAAAATACGGGAGTTTAATACAGTAATTGCAGAAATTCCCTTGTTTTAGGAAAGAGTAATTAAAAATCATAACCTGCCTGAACATTACTATCTTTGCCCATTTCTATGGCTGAATTAAGTTTTGAAGTATTACATACCGACCCCAACTCTTCTGCAAGGACAGGGAAAATGGTGACCGACCACGGGGAAATTCTCACGCCAATCTTTATGCCCGTGGGTACAGCCGGTACCGTAAAAGGGGTAACAGTAGACCAGTTGCATCAACAGGTTAAAGCTGAAATCATTCTCGGCAATACCTATCATTTGTATTTACGCCCGGGTACGGAGGTGCTGAAAAAAGCCGGTGGCCTGCACAGGTTCAACGGTTGGAATAAGCCCATCCTTACCGACAGCGGGGGATATCAGGTATTTTCACTTGCCGGTGCCCGGAAGATTACCGAAGAAGGGGTGGTTTTTCAATCGCATATCGACGGTTCAAGGCATTTGTTTTCACCCGAAAAGGTAATGGATATCCAGCGCGCGATAGGAGGAGATATTATTATGGCTTTTGATGAATGCCCGCCATATCCTTCCGATTATTCCTACGCAAAAAAATCCCTTGGCCTCACCAACCGCTGGCTGAAGAGATGTTTTGACAGGCTGGCTGAAACCGGGCCTTTGTACGGCCATACCCAGAATTTATTCCCTATTGTTCAGGGGGGTACTTATAAAGACTTACGAATCGAGTCGTGTAAACACAATATGGAATTTAATGCACCGGGGAATGCTATCGGAGGGTTGAGCGTAGGAGAACCTGAGGATATGATGTATGAACTTACGGCAGTGTGTACCGAAATTCTTCCTGCAAATAAACCACGATATCTGATGGGAGTGGGTACGCCCTGGAATATCCTGGAGAGTATTGCCCTTGGGGTGGATATGTTCGATTGCGTTATGCCTACGCGAAACGGAAGAAATGCCATGTTGTTTACTTCAAAAGGGGTGATTAACATCGATAATAAAAAATGGGAGTTCGATTTTTCCCCTATAGATGAGGGAATCGACTGCCCTGTCAGCAATTATTACAGTAAGGCATACCTTAGGCATTTGTTCAAGTCCAAAGAACTTTTGGCATATACCATTGCAAGTGTGCATAACCTGGCCTTTTATTTACATCTTGTAAGAGCAGCAAGGAAGCATATTCAGGAAGGAGATTTTTTAAGCTGGAAGAATGAGCAGGTAAAATTGCTGAAAACAAAACTTTAAATTTTTAAATAATTAATAAGGGTGGTTGAATAAAATTCCATTTAATTTCAATGCACGGCAGGTATGAAAATTCTCGACTGGTATATATTAAGAAAATTGTTTTTCACCACTTTTTTTATAGTGATCATATTCACTGTAATTGCAGTGGTGATTGATACCAGTGAAAAGGCCGATGATTTCGTGAAATCGGGCCAAACTACTTATTATATTATTACCCATTACTTCGCGGGATTTATCCCTTTTATTATTTCCATGATTTTCCCGCTCATGCTGTTTATATCCGTAATTCTATTTACCTCACAGATGGCAGGGCGATCGGAGATAGTGGCCATACTTGCAGGGGGAGTAAAATTCAGGCGTTTTCTGCGTCCCTATCTTATTGGTTCAATAATAATGGCGGTAAGTTTCTGGCTTGCCACCCAGTATCTCATTCCCAGGGCGAATGTATTGAGGGGAAATTTTCAGGCCACGTATATCGACAGTAAAAGTTCTTATGAGATTGGCCAGTACATGAGCAGAGGAAGTAATTACTACCTGAGGGTAGATTCGAATACCTATGCCGGATTAAGAAATTACGATACAAGTGCCAAAACTGCATACGGAGGATTTTTCCTGGAAAGACTGGAGGGAACCGAACTGGTATATAACCTAAGGGCTGATTATTTACGCTGGGATACTTCCATAAAAGGCTGGAAACTGGAGAACGTTTTGGAGAGGAAAATTGACGGGGTAAAAGAAACGGTGAACTTTATTAAAGAAATGCCTGTAGACCTCGCCATAAAACCATCTCAAATCAGGCCCGACAAATACTTTAAAGATAAGATGACTACGCCTGAACTGAAGGAATACATTCGTCAGGAAGAAGTAAGGGGTACCGAAGGGTTAAACGATTACAAAGTTGAACGTTTCCGCAGAGATGCTACACCATTTTCGGTAATCCTGCTAACGATAATGGGAGCCATTATCGCATCGAGGAAAACCCGCGGCGGAAGCGGGCTTCACATAGCCCTGGGTTTCATACTGGCAGCTATTTTTGTGGTAATGGATAAGTTTTCCCTCACTTTTGCAACTAAAGGAAACTTTCATCCTTTACTTGCCGCATGGACGCCCAATCTGATATTTATGATGGTAACCGTGGTTTTGTATAAAAAAGCACCCAAATAAAGAAGAGCATTTAGAATTTCTTCAAAAACATTAGTAAAATTTTTCAAATTATCTCCCGTTTAATTTTTCTTATTACCTCATTGTGTTAACTTTAAACCCTTAAATTTTCATTACATTTTCAACCTCTATACATTATGGGATTAAAAGAAAGGTTTAAGCAGAAAGCCGATGAAGCAGCAGCCGAAATAAAAGAAATATTGAAGGAGCATGGCTCTAAACCAATCGGTGAAGTTACGCTGTCTCAGGTGTACCAGGGTATGAGGGGAATTACCGGTTTGGTTTCTGAAACTTCCCTTTTAGATTCTCAGGAAGGTATCAGGTTCAGGGGATATTCCATACCCGAATTACAGGAAAAATTGCCGAAAGCTTCCGGTGGAAGCGAACCTCTTCCTGAAGGTTTATTCTATCTTATGCTGATGGGAGAGCTTCCCACAGAAGAAGATGTTGCCCAAATCACAGCCATCCTTCAACGCCGCTCACATGTTCCCAATCATGTGTTTGATGTAATAGATGCTTTTCCATTAGATACTCACCCCATGACCATGTTCGTGGCAGGTATCATGGCATTGCAAACTGAAAGCAAATTTGCCAAAAGATATTCTGAAGGTATTTCCAAAAAGGATTACTGGGAGCCGGTATTCGACGATGTGCTCGACCTGATTGGAAGACTTCCGAGAATTGCTGCATACATTTACAGAAGAAAGTATAGAAATAACGCACATATACAGCCGAATGGTTTGCTCGACTGGGCAGGAAATTTTGCCCACATGCTGGGTTACAATAATGAAAGCTTCATGGAGCTGATGCGGTTGTACATGACCATTCATGCCGACCATGAAGGTGGTAATGTATCTGCACATACCGTTCACCTGGTGGGATCTGCTTTAAGTGATCCTTACCTGGCTTTCGCTGCAGGTATGAACGGACTGGCAGGGCCGCTGCACGGCCTGGCCAACCAGGAAGTGGTGAAATGGATTTTCGAAATGCAGAAAGAACTGAATACAGAAAATCCGACTAAAGAACAGATTGCAGATTATGTAAGAAAAACATTGAGTGAAGGAAAAGTTGTTCCAGGTTATGGGCACGCAGTATTAAGAAAAACCGACCCTAGGTTTACCGCACAAATGGAATTTGGTAAAAAGCATATGCCTGAAGATCCGTTGGTGCAAACTGTATGGAAAATTTATGAAGTAGTTCCTGAAATTCTCCAGTCATTAGGAAAGGTGAAAAACCCATGGCCTAACGTAGATGCCCATAGTGGTGCCTTGTTGGTGCATTACGGGTTGAAGGAGTACGAATTCTATACTGTCCTATTTGGTGTTAGCCGTGCATTGGGTGTACTGGCCAACCTGATCTGGGCAAGGGCACTTGGCTTCCCAATTGAAAGGCCAAAATCCATCACCACTCAGGAAGTAAAGAAATGGTTGAAAGGAGAAGCGGAGATTTGGGGAGAATAATATAGCCCCGGATTTATATGTTAATAATGAAGAAAAGTGTAAGCGGAGAATTTTTCTCCGCTTTTTTCTTATATCCATTGTGGACTTTTTTACTTAAAAATAAAAAGCAGGGCGAACAGCCCTGCTTTGATTTATGTTTGGTTTTCCAATTCAATTACCTATCTGGAATAGTTAGGCGCTTCTTTGGTAATTTCTATATCGTGAGCGTGGCTTTCACGAATACCTGCATTGGTTATACGGATAAACTTAGCCTTTCTAAGTTCCTGCAAGTTGGCAGCACCACAGTAACCCATACCCGAACGGAGTCCTCCTACGTACTGGTAAACGATTTCACTTATGCTTCCCTTGTAGGCCACCCTTCCTTCAATTCCTTCCGGAACATATTTTTTTACATCTTCTTCCACATCCTGAAAGTATCTGTCGCCGCTACCCTGGCTCATGGCACCCAGAGACCCCATACCACGGTATTGTTTAAACTTCCTTCCTTCGTAAATAATGGTTTCTCCCGGGCTTTCTTCGGTGCCGGCAAAAACGCCTCCCATCATTACTGCACTGGCACCTGCGGCAAGTGCTTTTACCATATCTCCGGTATATCTGATACCACCATCTGCAATCAGCGGAGTACCTGATTTTTCAAGTGCTGCTGCAGCTTCCATAATGGCAGTGATTTGAGGAACACCTGCACCGGCTACAATTCTGGTGGTACAAATAGAACCGGGCCCTATACCTACTTTAACTGCATCTGCTCCGGCTTCTGCAAGAGCTTTCGCCCCTTCACCCGTACCTACGTTTCCGGCAATTACCTCTAGGTTTTTGAAATTCTTTTTGAGTTTTTTCAATGCTTCAATAACACCTTTGCTGTGACCGTGTGCACTATCCAAACAAACAACATCCACTCCTATTTGTAAAAGTGCGTCAGCTCTGTCCAGTAAATCTGCAGTAATACCCAGAGCAGCACCCGCGAGCAGCCTTCCAAATTTATCTTTAATAGCATAAGGATAGGAATTAACCTGCAAGAGGTCGCGGTAGGTAATTAATCCTACCAGTTCGCCTTTTTTATTTACAACAGGAAGTTTTTCAATTTTATGCTGACTTAAAATCTTTCTGGCCTTGGTTAAATCTGTTCCTTCAGGAGCGGTAATCAAGTTTTCGGAAGTCATCACTTCTTTCACCTTTTTCTTTAAGTTGGTTTCAAACCTCAGGTCACGGTTGGTAAGGATTCCCACCAGCTTTTTCCCTGAATTCAAAATAGGAATTCCACCAATCTTGTTCTCCTTCATCAGTTTGAGTGCATCGGCAATCAGCTGATCTTCATGAAGGGTAATAGGGTCAATAATCAGTCCGCTTTCACTTCTTTTCACTTTCCTCACTTGTTCGGCCTGCTTTTCAATGGTCATGTTTTTGTGCAGGATACCCAAACCTCCTTCACGAGCCAGTGCAATGGCCATCTCAGCTTCGGTAACCGTGTCCATGGCTGCCGAAAGCATGGGAATATTCAGCTCAATATTTTTTGTAAGTTTTGTGGAAATGTTTACTTCACGGGGCAATACCTGGGAATATGCAGGAACGAGTAATACGTCGTCGAATGTTAAGCCCTCACCAAAAAAACGGGAATGATAACCGGAACCGGTTTTGGATTTGCTAAGTAGTTTTGCCATAGGCAAAGATAGGACGGGGAATGAATTCCTTCCAAATCAAAATTTGTTAAACCTGTCAATCTTGTGGAAATCAGCCTTTTAAAGCATAGCATACCTGCTGCCGGGAAGGGAGGATACCAGTGCTTTAATTTCTAACTGCAGCAGCACAGCATTCAATTTTGAACCGGTTAGCCCGGAATAATACCGGATTTCGTCTATATGTACAGGTTGCTTTTCCTTAATAACCTCCAAGACTTTCTTTTCTTCACCTGTCAAATCAGGGAATAGGGTAGGCAAACCTGAAACCGGTGGTGAGGGTTTTTTCCATCCCATGTCTTCCAGGAAATTTTCAACAGAAGAAAATACAGCAGCTTTCTTTTCCCAGATCAGTCTGTGGCAACCGGAAGATTGTTTATCGGTAAGCCTGCCGGGTACTGCATACACTTCCCTGTTATACTGATATGCCAGATCTGCGGTAATCATACTGCCGCCTTTTACTCCTGTTTCCACTACTATGATAACATCACATATGCCTGCTACTATCCGGTTTCTGTTGGGGAAATGGTGTTTTTCAGCCATGGTTTTACTGGGGAATTCCGTTATCAGCCCTCCGTTGCCAAGCATGGCTCGTGCAAGCTGATGGTGGTTGGCAGGATATATAGTGTCAAGCCCATGGGCAAGTACCCCTAATGTGGGTACATTCATTTCCAAAGCCGCTTTATGCGCAACCGCATCAATACCTTTTGCCAAACCGCTTACCACCACAATATTTTCTTTTGCCAGCCCTTCAATAATATGCCGGGTTACCTGCATTCCATAACCGGTATTCGAGCGCGTGCCTACAATACCCACGAAATAATGATGGTTGAGTGAAATATTTCCTTTGAAAAATAATAAAGGGGGTGGATCATAGCAGTTCCTCAAATTGGAAGGATAATCAGGAGAGGAATAAAATACGGTACGGATACCAAATTTTTCGATGAAGGCAATTTCCTTTTCGCAATCTGCAAAGGCATGAAAGGATTTTATGCTTTTTGCTCTCAGGCTTCCTATTCCTTCAATTTTTTCCAACTGAGTTGCAGGGGCTTGAAAAATTGCTTTTGCAGAACCAAACTTTTCTACCAGGTTTTTGGCATGCACCGGTCCGATATGGGGTATTCTGGTAAGTGCAATCTGATATAACAACTCATTCTCCATGTATTTTTTCAAAATAACGGAGAATGGGTTTTACCGGAATGAGGAAAACACCCTATACTTTACGTTTTTTAAACGCAGGGATTATTCAATCACTTTCAATTCAGTTCTTCTGTTTCTGGCTCTTCCTTCTTCTGTAGTATTCGGAGCAATGGGTTGGGAGGAACCAAATCCTTCAGATTTCAACCTGCGGGCATCTATACCATTTTGCACCAGGTAGTTCACCACGGCCTGCGCCCTTCTTGCCGACAACAGCTTATTGTCTTCTTCTCTTCCGGTGCTGTCGGTGTGTCCGCTAATCATCACTTTAATATCGGGATTTTCTTTCAACAGCTTCACAATGTTGTCCAGCTCAACTGCAGATTCGGGCTTTAAATCATATTTGTTCAGATCGAAGAATACATTGTTCAGTACAATAGTAGCGTTTACCGAAATGGGCTGAAGGGCTATTTCGATATAATAAACAGAATCTGGTGCATTTTGCGAGAGCATAAAGTTTTCAGAATAGAATAAATAACCTTTACGGTTAACCGAAAATGCATAATCTTTTCCAACCGGTAATGTAATCAGGAAATTGCTTTCCAGGTCGGTTTGTATCCTGCTGACTGCTTCACCGGTTGCCAGGTCGGTAAGTTCCACAGCAGAGGGCAGGCTTTTTCCAGTTTCTTTATCAATTACCTTTCCTTTAACCCATAATGTTTTAATAGGCCTGATATCCGGACGAAGTTCAAAACTGTATAAATCAAGCCCTCCCCGGCTGTCGCCACGGTCACTGGCAAAATATGCTGTAACACCGTTAGCCGCTACCACCAAGCTTCCTTCGTCTTCAATGGTGTTAATAGGATATCCCAGGTTTTTAGGTTTGCTCCAACCTTGTTTTGTTTTGGATGATTTGAACAAATCGTTGTTGCCATAACCCATATGCCCGTCGGAAGTGAAATACAAAGTAGTATTATCGGCATGGATAAACGGACAACTTTCATTGCCTGAAGTATTGATTACCGGCCCGAGGTTTACCGGTGCCGACCATTTTCCGTTGGGTTGTAACCGGCTTACATATATATCGGTGCCGCCATATCCTCCCGGCCTGTTGCTGGCAAAATATAATTCCTGCTTATCGGGTGAAAGGGAAGGTGCGGATTCCCAGAACCTGGTATTGATTTCGGGCCCGAGGTTCACTGGAGTACTCCATCCGTCTTTTGTTTTATAGGAAATGTATAAATCACAGGATCCATATCCGTCGGGGAAATTACACCCTGTAAAAATCAGCCATTCTCCATCCTGAGAAATGGTTTGGGCCCCTTCATTCATATTGGAATTAATCTCTCCCGGAAGTGACCTGCTTTTTGACCAGGTGCCGTTTATTCTTTCTGTGATATAAAAGTCTTCATTGAAATTATTCACCCTTCTGGTAAATATCAGTTGATCTCCTTCAATAGGAAGGGTGGGGTAATATTCAGAAAATTCTGAGTTCACGCTGTCTCCTAGGTTTACCGGATTGAAAGCATAATCCCTATCCAAAGAATCCTCCATGGCGATGGCAAATTCATAAGTCTTTTTTCTGTATGCAGCTGCCATAAGGCTGCTTTCGTTAAGGTTGGGTATGGTAAGAAATTCATTGATGGTTTTTAAAGCATCCTGAAACCTTCCTAATCCGGCAAGATTGATGGAGTAAGGAAGATTGTATTCAAGGCTATAAAGAGAATCTATGGATTTGGCTTTTTCATAGTACTCACAGGCTTTGCTGTATTGTTTAAGTTCACCGTGAATACCCGCCAATGAAAGCCATGCATCCACAAACCGGGGTTCTTCCTTTACAGCTTTTTCCAGCTCGCTTATAGCCTGGTTGAATTGATCATCCATCGCCAGGTTCATGGCACGTTGATAATAATTCACGGCCTTCCTGTTCATCTTGGAATAATCATAGGTTTGGGAAAATCCTGCAAAGGAAATGAAGAGGGATAAAATGAAGAATGTTATTCGCAAAGTGTAATAATTAAAGGTTTTCGAATATTGGCCCCGTTAAATTATAAAGAAATTCCGTCTTTCCTATGGAACGTTGATAAACTTATGAATTTGTAAAGAAAGTTCCCATTTTGGATGGTCTTTAATATAATCCACGATAAGAGGAACCATGTCGGAGCTTTTTGACCATTCGGGTTGCAGGTAAAGCCTGCAGATGGGGCTTACAGCAGCTGCAAAGTTTTCAGCCCAGTCGAAATCTGATTTGTTATACACGATAATTTTCAGTTCGTTAGCCAGAGGAAGTATTTCAGGTAGAGGAGCTTTGAATTTTTTAGGAGAAAGGCATATCCAATCCCATTCCCCGGTAAGAGGGGAGGAGCCGGAAGTTTCTAAATGTGTACGAAATCCTTTTGCTTTTAATGCCCTAGTGAGGGGATTACAATCATGTAACAAGGGTTCTCCTCCGGTAATCACAGCAAGGCGCCCGGGATGGGCAAGCGCTTGTCGGGTTATTTCTTCAACGGTTAAAACGGGATGGCCTTCCGGTTCCCAGCTTTCTTTCACATCACACCAAAAACATCCCACATCGCAGCCACCAAGCCTGATGAAATAAGCGGCACTTCCCTGGTGGAATCCTTCCCCCTGAAGGGTATAAAAATGTTCCATTACAGGATAAGTAACCTGCGATGATACTGATTCTGCCATGTTGCAAAGTTCAGATTTCCACACGGAAATAAAAACGAATCAACCTGTTGTAAATGTTAATTATTGTTTTCGCAAGCCTGAAGGGTGTTTTTCATCAGGGCGCAGATCGTCATGGGACCAACACCACCCGGAACAGGGGTGATATAGCTGGTTTTAGGCGCTACTTCATCAAACTTTACGTCCCCTGCAATCCTGTATCCGCGTTTTTTGGATGGGTCAGGAATTCTGGTAATTCCCACATCAATTACAATGGCACCATCTTTTACCATGTCGGCGGTTACAAATTCGGGTTTACCCAGGGCAGCCACCAGAATATCGGCCTGAAGGCAAATTTCTTTCAGATTGGTAGTTCGTGAATGACAAAGGGTTACCGTACAGTTACCGGGTTGTGAATTGTTGCTCAGCAAAATACTCATGGGACGGCCCACAATATTGCTTCTGCCAATTACAACTGCATGTTTGCCGGAAGTTTTAATTCCGTAATGATCCAGCATCATCATAATGCCTTTGGGAGTGGCAGGCAAATAACAATCCATGCCCAAAGTCATTAAACCCACGTTGATGGGATGAAATCCGTCTACATCTTTTCTGGGGTCTACAGCATTGATGATTTTATGTTCGGATATATGTGAAGGAAGAGGAAGCTGAATCAGTATGCCATCTACCTCCGTATCGGCATTCAGGGTGTCGATTAAATCGAGTAACTGGAATTCGGAAATATCCTCAGGCAGGCGATGAAGAGAAGAGCGAAATCCTATCTCCTGGCAGGTTTTCACTTTTGAAGCCACATAAGTTTCACTTGCACCGTTATTTCCCACCAGGATTGCTGCCAGATGGGGTGGCCTTAATCCTCTGTTTTTTCTTTGAACCACCGTTAAGGCTATGTCTTCCTGAATTTTTTTGGCCGTTAATCTGCCATCGAGTATTTCCATGCGGCAAAGATAATCAGCCGGTGATTTTTTACGGATGAAAAGCGGAAAAATCTTTCTCTGTGCCCTGTTTATCCGCATTCCGGAGTTTTTATGAAACATTAGTTTCAGGAAAACATTCCGGCGGATGAAAGTTTTGATGTTGTTATTACTTGGATGTACTGCCTATTCCCAATGGGCTCCGGTGCAACAAGGTATTCCCGGTTTTTACGCCTTGCCCTATCACCCTCAGTTTTCTGAAGTTTTTTCATCCGTTTCCAATATCGCCAGTATAAGGCACCATCAGGATCTTAATATTGGAGTGGCATACAGCAGATTTCATCCTGTTCCCGAACTAAGCAATCGTTCGGCTTATATTTCCTTTCCTCTTGATAATAGTGCAGTTTTACTGGGAATAAATGGATATGGGTTTAAAAATTATCAGGAAACGAATGTTCAACTGGGGTATTCCCGAAACCTGGGCAGCATAGTATTAGGAGGAAGGTTTGAATTTTCCGGTTACAAAATTCCGGGATATGCAGGAATGTTTTCCCCCGGAGGCACGGTTGGTGGAATATTACGTCTTTCTGAAGCTTTCTATTACGGATTACAGATTGCTTTAACAGCTTCCGGTAAAGAAAGCATGCATTCCAATATTATTTCAGGGTGTACATGGGCAGTATCTGATCAGGTAGCTATCGGTGGAGAGGTTTTTCATTCCAGCCAATGGGGAAATTTTATCAAAATTCAGTTGCAGTATCATCCGGAAAAATTTCTCCGGTTCAAAACCGGCTTTGTCCCCACCAATATGTTTTTCATTTCAGCAACAGTAAAATTTTCAGGTATTTCGGTTGAAATAGTCCTGCAATCGTTAACCGGCTTTGGTAATTCTTCGGCTATACATATCATTTATAATAAAGAACAACAATGAAATGGTGGATTTTCATTTGCTTAATGATGATGATGAATTGCGTTTACGGGCAGGAGGATCATATGCCTGTAAATGAAGACTTCTTTGAAAATATAGCGGAAAAGGAGGAAACAGTAATTTTTGATGATGAGGAGGAGTATTGGAGATTAGCAGATTTTAAAACATTCAGGATAAACCTTAATACCGCTAACATTGATGAATTAAGGGAGATTCCCGGAATTACGGAACAGAAAATTTTATCTTTTCTTAATTACCGGACACATTTGGGTTCACTGTTAAGTTTATACGAACTGCAAGCTGTACCGGGATGGGATGTGGAGTTTATTCGTCAGATACTTCCGTACGTTAAAGTGGGAAAAGAAGATTTTGCAGGATGGAAAAATACATTGCGCGGAGGGCTGAATCAATTATTGATAAAATATGTTCCTGCATTGTTGAAGGATGGTGAACCTGTAGGGAACTATGAAGGTTCTTCAGATAAAATGCTAATGCGTTTCAGGTATAAAGCGGGTAAGACTTTTCAATATGGAATTCTGGCAGAGAAAGATGCAGGAGAAAAAATTGAGTTCAGGAACAATAAACCCGGGGCAGATTTTCTATCGGCACATTTGTTTCTAAGAAATGCCGGAAATATCAAACAGCTTGCAATAGGAGATTATCATGTTAACCTGGGACAGGGATTAATACACTGGCAAAGCTTTTCTTCCTTACGGTCCACAGAAATTACTTCAATTAAAAAGCATTCCGAAAAAATCCGGCCCTATTCATCGGCAGGAGAGTTTAATTTTCATCGCGGTATTGCAATGCAATATGCCTTGCATGATTTGCAGTTCCTGGTATTTTATTCCGGCAGGAAACTAAGTTCCAATATTGAAGGAGATTCCGTGACTTCGTTTTACACTTCAGGCCTTCATCGCACAGAAAATGAAATGGAAAAAAGAAACCGTTTGGGTATGCAGGCCATGGGATGGAGTGCCGGTTTCAGAAAACCAGGGTGGGGGATGAACGTAAACGGTGTTGCGTATGCATTTTCAAAGCCACTCACAAAGAGAAACGAGCCCTATCAGGTTTTTGCTATCAGGGATGATAAATGGAGGAATTTCAGTGCCGACTTTTATTATACTCTTAAAAATTTGCATGTATTCGCAGAATTTGCCATTGATAAGCTTTTATATCAGGCACATTTAACCGGAGCTATCATCAGCCTGCACAGAAATGTTGATCTTTCTCTATTGTTCAGAAATATTTCACCCGGATACCGCTCTCTGTTCAGTGCTGCTTTTACTGTAAATTCTGAAGTGAATAATGAAACCGGAATATTCATGGGTTATGCAGTCCGCCCATTTCAACAAATTAAACTGGAAGGATATTTCGACCTATTTCATTCCCCATGGGTAAAATTTCGTGTGGATCTGCCTTCCGGAGGATTTGAAAAGATGCTGAAGGTAACTTACCGCCCCGAGCGGAATACCGAGTGGTATATCAGAATTAATTACAGGGAAAGGATACAGAATCAACTTACAGATGTATTAGCTCTGCCTGAAATCATTAGCCAGTTAAGTTTCAGAAACCATTTATCCATTGATGTAAGCCGTTACCTGGCTTTTTCCGCCAGAACTGAGCATAAAACTTATAAAGTGCATGGTATTTATAATGAGGAAGGGTTCCTGGCTTATATACAAGGGAAGATTCAATTAAACGACCTCCCGGTGAACCTGCGCATGAGGATGCAATATCACAAAACCAATGGGTATAACAGCCGAATATATGTATATGAAACGGAAAATCCGGGTGGGGGGAGGGCTGTGGGATATTACGGAGAGGGTTTTCGGTTAATTTCTGATATAACAATTAAGTTTAATATAAACCAACATTTTACCACTCGTCCCAAAAAAATTTTCTTTAATATCTCTCCAGGACTTACCGTTCATCCCAAAAATGAGAATTTTAAAACTAATTCAGTTTCAAAAGTTAATAGGATTTTTCCGGAATTGAGGATGAATTTTTACTATGAATTCTGAGGAAAATACGGGAAAAAGACCCTTAGTATTAAAATGTCGTTAAAAAAATATTAAATTTATTTAAAAATTCTTTTATAATTGCATATGCCAGAAATGGAAAAAGCTGCCGCTTATCCATTTTAATGGGAAATTAATATCGTAATAAACTAAAACTAAATGCACATGAGAAAAATGCTTTTCGCAAGCGTTCTTTTCCTGTTGTTTGCCCTGCCTGCAATAGCCCAAAGGGTGTTAACGGGAAAAGTTACGGATTCAAATGGCGATCCGATCCCCAACGCTTCAGTTATGGCAAGGGGTACCCGTGTGGGTACAGTAACAGGGCAGGATGGAACATTCTCCCTCAACCTGCCACCCAATGCCAAGGCTCTGGAAATTAGTATCATTGGTTACGAAACCCAGGTAGTAACGATTGGTGCTTCCAACACTTATAACGTAACTCTTGTGGAATCAGGAGACGAACTGGGAGAAGTGGTAGTTACTGCGGGTGGTATTTTGGTGAAGAGAAGAGAACTTGGCGTTGTGGCTACCAGTATAACACCTACTCAAATTACTCAGGGTAAAGCTTCCAACTTTGCTGCATCGCTTTCGGGCCGTGTTCCCGGTTTGCAGGTGAACGCAGTAAACGGTGGTTTGAACCCTAACTACAGGCTGGTATTAAGGGGGCAAAGGTCCATTACCGGTAACAACCAGGCCCTGTTGGTATTGGATAACCTGATTGTACCAAACAACCTGTTGGGTAACCTTAACCCCGAAGACATTGAAGACATTCAGGTATTGAACGGTGCTGCTGCAGCTGCTGCTTACGGTTCCGATGCCTCTAACGGTGCTATCGTAATTACTACCAAAAAAGGTAAGAAAGGCCGCTCAGCTATTAAAGTGTCACAAACCACTACTTTAGAAAAAGTTAGTTATTATCCTCAGCTGCAAAACAAGTTTGGTTCCGGTACTACTCCCGATGCCGTGAAAACCTATACTCCGTATGAAAACCAACAGTACGGTCCGAGGTTCGACGGTTCAATGGTGGAAATTGGAAAACCATTGGAAGATGGTTCTATCCAGAGGATTCCCTATTCTCCCACCAATGCCAGGAAAGAATTCTGGGAAACCGGTATTCAAAACCAAACAGACATTGCTCTGGAATCCGGTGATGATAAATCAACCTTCTATCTTGCTGGACAATTTTTTGCACAAAAATCAACTGTTCCAAAAGACAGGTATGAAAGAATGTCTGTTAGGGCTAATGGTACCCGAAATATTTACGACAATTTCAAAGTGACATACACTGCCAACTACATCAGCAACCGTTACGATATGACTACCGTAACAGGAAGTATGTACAACGAAATTCTGATGACTCCGGCGCATATTCCTTTAACCAAGTATCAAAACTGGAGAACAGATCCTTTCGCCAACCCCAATGGTTATTTCAACGAATATTATGATAACCCATACTGGAGTATCGACAACTGGCGTCAGGATACCAAGAACGAATACTTCCAGGGTAACGTTCAGCTGGAGTACAAACCTTTTAAACCACTTACTTTGACGTACAGGGTGGGTGTAAGTTCATCCAATGCTCAAAACAAGAGCAAAGTGGGCCGTTTTGTATTCTCTGATTATACCAAGAGCATATCCGGTAGCTCCAAAACAGATGTTGCCGGTTCCGTTAGTGATTCCAGATCCGGTTCAAGACAACTGGTTACCGAATTGATTTCTGAATACAGGAAGAAATTAGGTTCCAACTTTGAGCTTTATGTTCTGGGTGCAGGTTACATGAGAGAGAACCAGTCTAAAAACGTTGGTGTAAGCGCCAACGGTCTGGTGATTGACGACTTGTACAACGTGAGCAATACCATGAACAACCCCGGTGCTTCGGAATCCAACTCACTGTCCCGTCAGCTTGCGGTTAGAGGGGAAGTAAGGTTAGGTTTTAAAGATTACCTCTTCCTTCACATGACTGCAAGGAATGACTGGACTTCAGTACTGGAAAAATTAAACCGCTCATTCTTCTATCCTTCTGTGGACGTATCCTTCATTGCTACTGATGCGATTTCAGCACTTCAAAACCTTTCATGGTTGAATACCCTGAAAATCCGCGCTGCTTATGCCTATGTTGGTAACGTAAACCTTGGAGCATATGCATTGAATACTACCTTCTCTCAGGCTGTGGGATATCCTTACGGCGGAGCTGCAGGTTATTCAGTGGGAGGTGGCCTTGTTGCTGCCGGCCTGAAACCTGAGATTACAGAAGGACCTGAAGTAGGTATCGACTTTGAAGCATGGGATAGAAAAATACAAGGTGGTGTTACTTACTATAAAACCAACACCTACAACCAAACCATGAGTGTTTCTATTTCAAGAGCGAGTGGATACTCATCCTTACTGACCAACGTGGGTGAGGTACAAAACACCGGTCTGGAAACATTCCTCAGGTTTACCCCAATCCAAAATAAAAACGGATTATCCATGACCATCGGTGCAAACTATGCACTGAACAGGAACAAGGTGATTTCACTTGCCGACGAATTTGATGTGTTCAACCTGGCAAGTGGCGGAGGCGGACTGGTAGTGGCTGAAGTTGGCCATCCCTTCCCACTGTTGAAAACCACCAAATACACAAGAGATCCTCAGGGAAGAGTAATTGTAGACAGAGTTACCGGTTTCCCTTCTTATGATGGTTCTTACTACATTAAGGGCACTACCAACCCACCACATATTATGGGTGTAGACTTTGAATTATTGTACAAAGGCTTCAGGTTGTCTACCATCTTTGAATATCGTACCGGTAACTATATCCTTAACGCAGTTTCAACTGAGTTTGACTTCTCCGGTGCAGGTATCAGAACTGTATGGTTTAACAGGGAGCGTTTCGTATTCCCCAATTCTTCTTATGAAGATCCAACAAGACCCGGAGAATATATTGCAAATACCAATATTCAAACCCGTTCAGGTGGTGCCGACTTCTGGACTGATGCTACCAGGAACAGGGGAGTAGGTGAAAACTATACTCACTCTGCAGCGTTCTGGAAAATGAGGGAGTTGGTACTTTCTTATGATCTTCCATCTAAATTCCTGGGAAGCACAATTAAGAAAGCCACCATCAGTGCTCAGGGAAGAAACCTGTTCATATGGGTTCCAAAAACCAACCTGTACACCGACCCAGAGTACAGCCATTTTGGTTCTTCCAGCAACGCAATTGGTTTCACTACTCTGTCTCAGACACCACCAGCACGTTATTTCGGAGGTACTATTTCATTAACTTTTTAATGAGGAAAAATGAAGAAACTATTTTTAATACTTGGTATTTCAATGATTTCGTTTACGTCATGTGATAAGTTCCTTGACATAAATGAAAACCCCAACCAGCCTACGGCTGTAAACGTAGACCTGGTGCTGCCAACTGCAATAGTAAGGGCAGCTTCCTTATCGGTAAGTTATAGCAGCTATGGCGGACATCTTGCCGGACAAATTGCCAATGCTGGAGGATTCTCCGGTTTCGGTGCCATGCTCACTTACAGATTTACTCCCGGCTATTATTCTCAATGGGAATCAGCATATGATAACCTGAACGACCTTCAGTATGTAATTGACAATACCGAAGGCGATAACTATATGGCTTTGTTTAACGGTGTGGCGAAAATCATGACTGCACTGGAATTCCATCGTCTCGTGGACCAGCACGGGGATATACCTTTCACTGAAGGTGTAAAAGGTAACCAAAACGTTGCTCCTAGGTACGATGATGATATGGAAATTTATCAAGCCCTTATCGACAGGATTGATGAAGGCCTTACCGTGATTAATAATGCGAGCTTCCCCAAAAATCTTGGTGCAGCTTCCGATCCACTGTTTAAAGGAGATATTAATAAATGGAAGCAATTTGCCAATACCTTAAAATTAAGGTTACTGATAAGGATGTCTGGAGTATCTGCTTTAAGCAGTTTTGTTAACCAGAAGTTTGCAGCTCTTGAAAAGAACTTCCTTACAGATGATGCATTGGTAAACCCCGGTTATGTTAAAGACAGGCCCAATCCTACCTGGTCTACCTGGGGCTATACCACAACAGGAAACGTAGCCACCTCCTCAAGGGTACCTACCTATTTCATTTACGGATTTTATGATGGCAACAAGCTGGTAGATCCGGGACGTGGTTCTGTAATTTTTAACGATTTTGGCAACGCTTCACGTCCAACACCGCTAAACCAGCTGGGAAATGAAGTGGGTAACCCTCCCATCAGAACAGGATATTCTCCATGGTATACCGGTATTAGGGAAAGTGCCAGCAGCATCACCGATGCATTAGGTGTGGTAAAAGGCCCAAGTCAGGGACAACCCCTTATGCTTGCTGCCGAATCTTACTTCCTGCAGGCAGAAGCCCAGCTGAAAGGTTTCATTCCTGGAGATGCCAAAACCAGTTTTGAAAACGGAATAAAAGCTTCATTCAGGTATCTGTATAAGACCGTTGCAGGTACAGTAGCTGCAGATAAAAATGTGGATGCGGACTTCCAGAAATATAAGGATGACAACTCCATTTCTTACCTGGTAAACTTTGACGAAGCTACCACTGATGAAGAAAGACTGGAAGCTATCATTACCCAGAAATACATTGCGCTGAATATGATTACAGCGGAAGAATCCTGGAATGATTACAGAAGGACCGGTTATCCAAAGCATGACATTGCCGGTAACAGGTATTACAATATGGCTTCCGTTACTTCCGAAGCATCCACTCCGGATAAATTACCAACCATTTTGAAATATCCTCAAAGTGAATACGATTACAACCCCGAAAATGTAAAAGATCTGAATGTATTTGGGGATAAGGTATTTTGGGCTAAATAAAACAAACTAATTATGAGAAATAAATTTCAATACTTCATATTACTGGTGCTTTTGGGCATGACGTTTACCTCATGTTTAAAAGACGAAAAGTATGCTCTCGATCCTTCGGGAAGTCATAACGTTATTGAATTCTATAACGTAACTGCTCCGGTATCCGGTTATACTGCACCTTATCTGGTATATGTGCCTACTACCCTGGAGGTTGTACCAGAGGCTGAGTTTACAGTGGGTGTAAACTATGCAGGTCCTGAAGACCTCGCACCAATGGATATTACCGTTCAATTGGCTGAAGCTCCTGAAGTGGTTACAGATAACAATGCAAGAGCAGGAACCAACTATGTGCATCCTCATTCCAGCACATTTGAATTTCCTACATCAGTTACCATTAAAAAAGGTGAAAAAACTGCGTTGTTTAAAGTTAAAGTAAAACCCACTCAACTAGACCAGACAGTTAGCAACGCCATTGGCCTTAAGATTTCCGGTACTTCTCATGCAGTAGTGAGCGGTAACAATGGTGCAGCCATCTTTAGCATTCCTATTAAAAGTATGTGGGAAGGAAAATACGAATACACTGTAATCAATGACTACGGTACCATCGATCTCAACTTCGGACCTACCAAAGGCTTTACCGAGGAAGATGTGGAATTAGCCACAGTAGGGCCCAACCTGGTGCGTATGACCTACTTGTGGAGAGTGTATTCCGGATATTCCGAATATCAGTTCAATGCAGATAATACTGATTTGACTAGAATTAATGCATTTTCAGGTTCTGCTTTTCCGGTAACTATTGATGAGGTTGTTTTAGTTGATAAAGACAATTTAACTTTCGAGGTTCACTGGACTGCTGTGGGAAGGGGAGTAAAAGAAAGATTCGTAAGAACCGGAGATTAATCTCCATTTTCGGTTTACCACACAAAAAATATCCCGGGGATATACCGGGATATTTTTTTATATGTAATTGATGTATAACCAGTTGTTTATATAAGTTTCTTCGCTAAACGGGAATTGCCGGATTGCCGTTTTCGTATTTTGGCTTTAATTTAGATTAAAATTTTTTTAAAAAATTTCCTTTAGATTGCAGCATCCTGGTAAAAAGAAAGGTCTTATTACCTGAATATCTTCCGAAGCCACCCCTGCTTCGTGAGAAATTCGCTTTTTACCTGAGCATCATAAATCTCCATTAAAATCAATTGCACATGAGAAAAATTGTATTACTAATGGCGTTACTGATTACCTCAGTAATTGCATTCTCTCAGGAGAGGTCGGTGTCTGGCCGGGTTATAGACGAATCCGGAGCACCCGTTCCCTATGCTACTGTTAGGGTATCCAACAGCACGGTAGGTGTTTCTGCCGATGGCGAGGGAAGATTTACCATTCGTGCGGTTCCGGGAGCTTCACTGGTTGTCAGTGCTGCCGGATATTCCACTTCAGAAATTAAAGTACCTGAAGCAGGAGAAATTACCGTGACCATTAACAGTAACAGCACGCTTAGCGAAGTGGTAGTTACTGCATTGGGTATTGAAAGAACCAAAAGGTCTGTGGGTTATTCCACCCAGTCAGTTTCAGAAGATGAACTGAACAAAATCAGGCCTACTGACATTTCAGCTGCTCTGGCAGGTAAAGTTGCCGGTTTGCAGGTGCTGGGTACTCCAAGTTCCAACTTCGGAGAAGGTAACGTTCGCTTAAGGGGTGTGAACTCGCTGACTCCAAACAACCCCATTTATGTGGTAGACGGAACAGTGGTTAACCTGAACGCTATCAACCTCGATGACGTGGCCAGCGTAACGGTTCTGAAAGGTCCGTCAGCTACTGCATTGTACGGTTTCAGGGGTGCCGGCGGTGTGGTAATGATTACTACCAAAAAAGGTAAAAAAGGGGAGCCTTCCGTAACTGTTAACTCCTTAACTGAAATCGGACATGTTTCCATGCTGCCTAAATATCAAAACGAATACGGAGGTGGTTATTCGCAGGAATGGACCATTTTCCATTATAACCCTTCTATCCACCCTGCAGAATGGGCTGCTTTCGAAGGCCAAAAACTGGTGGAATACAACGCGGATGAAAGCTGGGGTCCCAGAATGGACGGTACACTGGTTCGCGAATGGTTTAGCTGGTATCCCGGAGAAGACTTCGGTAAACTGACTCCATTCGAACCACATCCTAATGCTGTAAGGGATTTCTATGAGAATACCCTCAGAACCAACAATAATATCGTGTTCGAAGCCGGTGGAGATTACACCAATTTCAGACTGAGCTATAACAACAGGATTACCACTCTTCCCTTCCCTAATACCAGGAAAAACGAAAACCTTATAGGTATCAGGGCCGGGCTGAATAAAGGTAAATTCTCAGTTGGAACCAATATGAACTTTTTGATTCTGAACCAAATTGGAGACCGTACAGAAGGGTATACCAATGATGGTCAGAACATTGCCCAAAACTTCAACCAGTGGTGGCAACGTCAACTGGATATCAAAAAACTCAGGGATTATAAAAACCCTGCAGGAGGTTACAAAACCTGGAACATCCGTGCTCCGCACGATACCAGGGCTGCCTACTGGGATAACATGTACTATCAGGTATATGAAAGCTACAGAAGAGTATGGCAAAACAGAATCTATGGTGATATCTCTCTGGGATACCAAATTCTGGATAACCTGAAAGCCAACGTAATCTTCAGAACCAACGTACTGAACTATGGTGGCGATGGTAGGGTTGCCAGTTACGGTCTGGAGCTTGACAGCTATTCCATCAACAACGGTCAAACCGGTGAATACAATGGTGAATTCCTGCTGGAATACAAAAAGAACTGGGGTAAATTCAGCTGGGAACAATATGCCGGTGCTAACGTAAGAAGAGACTTCCGCAAACACAATGCTGCCAGCACTGTGGGTGGTCTTGCAGTTCCTGATCTGTACAGTATTACAGCTAGTATCGACAGACCTTCTGTAAGCAATACATGGAATGAATATGAAATCAGGTCTATGTATGCAAGAGGTACTTTCGGATGGAACAACCTGATTTATCTCGACTATTCTCTTAGGAATGACTGGTCTTCAGCCCTTCCAAAGAACAACAACAGCTACCTGTATCCTTCTTTCTCAGCAAGCTTTGTGTTCTCTGACCTGCTGAAAGAATCCAGAATTTCCAATGCACTTTCTTTCGGTAAACTGCGTGCTGCTTATGGACGCGTAGGTTCCGACCTCGGAGCATATTCTCTGAACGAAACCTACGGATTGGGAACTCCATACGGATCTAACCCAACCATGAGCGTACCTACCACAGTATATGATCCCAACATCAAACCTGCTCTGTCTAAAGAATATGAAATCGGTACCGAACTTCAATTCTTCAAAAACAGACTGGGCGTTGACTTTAGCTGGTATCAGAAAGACGGAGTGGATATGATTCTTCCTCTTACCGTTACTCCTTCTTCGGGATCTGCAACCATCTACATTAACGCCGGTTTGATCAGAAGTAAAGGATGGGATCTGATTCTGAGTGGTGTTCCGGTAAAAACTGCAGACTTCACCTGGGATGTTTCTGTAAACTTTGCAAGGAACATTTCTGAAGTGATTGACCTGGATACTGCCAGAAACATCCGCAACTACAGCCTTGGTACAGCCTCCTTCGGACCTTCTGTTAACGCAAGGGTAGGAGAGCGCTACGGTGCTTTTGTAGGAAGGAAAATGGTGGTGGATGAAAAAACAGGTCTTCCTGTTCTGGATAACAACAACCTGCCTACTTATACTAGCAACGAAATCCTCGGATATGCACTTCCTGATTACATAGGTGGTGGTGTGACTACCTTTACTTATAAAAACTGGCAGTTGAGTGGTTCATTCTCCTTCCAGAGCGGTGGACAATTCTTCTCAACTACTCACATCTGGTTGCATTATTCAGGATTACATGCTAACACTGCCGGTTTGAACGACAAAGGAAACCCACTGAGAGACCCTGTTTCTCAAGGAGGTGGAGTTAGGGTGGATGGTATCAAAAATGGCGTACAGGTTACTGAATACGTAGATGCTATGGCATATTTCGGAAACTATTATCCTGTTTCCAGCTACAACATGATGGATGCCTCTTACGTAAAACTGACCGAGCTGCGCCTGGGGTATACCATACCGGTATCCAATTTCAGCAATACCATCAAGAAGGCAAGTGTTCAATTCTTTGTAAGGAACCCATGGCTGATTCATGCAAAAACCAAGGACTTTGGTATAGATCCTTCAGAACTCGAGAATGCTAATGCATTCTACGAAGGAGGCCAGCTGCCACCAGTAAGAAGCTATGGCCTGAACATCAGTTTTGGTTTCTAAACAAAAAAAAAGACGAAATATGAAAAAAGCTTTTAAATTATATAAATTTCCTTTGCTCGTGTCCTGCCTGGCTATTGGTTTTGCGGGATGTAGCAAACTGGAAGACTTCGGCGACATTAACGAAAACCCGTACGCAACCACCGTTCCGGTTACGCAAAACCTTTTAACCAGCGCATTGCGTAACCTGCCGGGTACTGTAAACAGTGATATTGGTGCATTATATGCACAACATGTATCCGATGTACAGTATACCGACGGAGGCCGTTTCCTTGACAGAAACTTCTCTTATGCAGGATTATATCAGGGGCCATTGATTGGTTTACAAAAAATCATCGAACTGAACACCGACCCTGAAACTGCCTCTTCAGTGGTAGCCAGTGGATCTAATGCCAACCAAATTGCAGTGGCAAGGATCCTGAAGGCTTACTTCTTCTGGCATATCACCAACCGTTGGGGCGATATCCCCTATTCTGAAGCACTTCAAAGAGGTAACAACCTCACTCCAAAATTCGACAGGCAGGAAGACGTTATTGCCGACCTGTTTAAAGAATTAAAAGAAGCTGCTGATCAGTTTGACGGAGGTACTCCCGTTCAAGGTGATATTTTCCTGAATGGAAATGTCGAAAGATGGAAAAAGTTCGCCAATTCCCTTCGCCTGCTGATGGCTTTAAGGCTTTCCAAAGCTGATCCCAACTGGGGTAAGACAGAATTCCTTGCTGCCAAAAACAGCGGTGTAATTATGTCTGAAACTGAATCTTTCTACTATCAGCATCTTCCTGAAACAGCCAATCAGAATGCATGGTACGGAAGGTACCTGACCCGCTTCGACTATGCGGTAAGTGAACCCTTCCTGAACTACCTTCTGGATATAGATGATCCCAGGGTTCCTGCCATTGCAGATAAACCACTCGACGGAAACCCAAATTATGTGGGTATGCCTTATGGTTTAATCAGTACTTCAGGTATTCCTAACAACTCTGTTTCTTTCGTAGGATCAGGTTTAAGAAGGCAGGATTCTCCTGCAGGTATTATCCTGGCCTCTCAGGTGCTGCTGGCACTTGCAGAAGGTGAAGCCAGAGGTTGGAATGCTTCAGGAACTCCCGACCATGCTGCTGCAGAAACCTATTACCTGCAGGCTATCGAAGAGTCTATGAAAGGATTCGGAGTATATGACGCTACCGACTTCAGTAACTATGTAGCTCAACCGGAAGTAGCCTATACAGCTGCAGATGCTATCAGAAAAATCTCTTACCAAAGATGGATTGCCCTCTATCTTAACGGTTATGAGGCATGGGCAGAATGGAGAAGAACCGGATTCCCAGTTCTTAGCCCCGGTCCTGCTCCTCTGAGCATCGATGGTCAAATTCCAAGAAGACAAGCGTATACTACTCAGGAAAGAGACCTGAACCTTGCTAACTACAATGCTGTTGTAGCCGATCAGGGTCCTGATGAAGTGAATACACGCACTTATCTCGATCCGCTTTAATCGGAAACAAAGCATTTCCTGATAAAAAATCCGGACTGGCAACAGTCCGGATTTTTTTTAATGTGTATAAAATGCTATTCGAATTCCCTTGATTTTTTATTTCTCAGAAATAACATTAAAACTGCCGTTGTTGTCATTCCAAAAAAAAAATGAGAATGTCATACTCCCCTTTATGTAATTTTTAAAATTGAAATATGCTTTTGCTTCTTCCTCTGAAGGATAGTACCCAAGTTCTACCGAGCGTTGAATTACTGTATTGAAATAACCGGGAGTGATTACAAAACTGGTTACCCATTTTGTGAGCGGGCTGAGGAGGGTTATGAAAATGGTCAAAAAAAATCCTGAAACAAATCCCTGAAAATAGGTAAACCTTCCTCCATAATCTTTTTTCCTTTTATTTTTTAAAGCCAGCAGATAAATCCATACGGCCGGTATAAGGAACAATAATGTAAGATACATCTGATAATCTATATAACGGTCATGCAAACCCGAAACTTTTTCAGCCAGCATCCATGCCAGGGTTGCAACCGAAAATATCAGTGCCCATTTGATTTCAGTAGAAATTTTATGCATAAAGTTGTTTGTAATGCTGAAGGGTATCCCTCATGATTTCTTTTAAAATATCGGTATCTATGTCTTGCAGCTTATTGATATAAATACAGGCTTTCCCCATAGTATATTTTCCAAGTTTATTCAATAATGCCTTTTGCCGCTCAGTTCCCGTATATACATATAATGAGATTTTTTACTTGCGTGGGGAAAATCCCAGTAAGGGGGCATCGCCTTCATGGCCGCTGGCATATTTATAATGGTAACTGCCAAATCCTATAATGCTTGGTCCCCACATATACGGGTTTTCCCCGCTTATTTCCTTCATAAGTTTTATTAACTTAAAGCTGTCGGCTTTTTTTTGCTCATTGTTGGCAAATTCGTGGATGAATTGCTCAACATTTGCTTCAGTGGGTGTTGTTTTGTTTTTTGCCATGAGTGCTGATACATTTCTGTTAAAGGTAAATTATTCCTCAAAGGCCCGCATATATTTCCTGGATGTAAAGAAAAAAGCATAAAGCTTATCTTTGGTGAAAATGAGTAATATGGAGGAAAATAAAGAGCTGGCCCCCAATCAGATAAATATTGAAATTTCCGAAGAAATTGCAGAAGGGGTTTATGCCAATCTGGCTATCATTACCCATTCTCATGCAGAGTTTGTGGTAGATTTTGTGAATGTGATGCCCGGTACTCCCAAGAGCAAAGTAAAATCAAGGATAATTCTCACTCCCCAGCATGCCAAAAGGTTTATGAAGGCCATGATGGAAAACATCCAGCGTTTTGAACAAATTCATGGTAAAATAAAAGATCTGGAAGAAGTGCAGGTGCCTTTTAACTTCGGCGGACCAACACCCCAGGCCTGATTTACAATATGCCCGAATCGGCAAAGCTGAAATATCCGTTTTCACTAACAATTATATGGTCGAGGATGCGGATGTCAAGCAACCTGGAGGCTTCTTTTATTCTTAATGTGATAGATTCATCTGAATAACTGGGCTTTAGATTGCCAGAGGGATGGTTATGGCAAAGAATTATGCCTACCGCATCTACCTGAACGGCTTTTTTAAGGATTAACCTGGGGTCTACAATGGTGCTGGTGATTCCCCCGGTGCTGATGGTTTCCATAGAAATTACCCTGTTCGATTTGCTTAGAAAAATGGCCACGAAAACTTCATGATTTTTATCCTGCAAATGGTCTTGAAGATATTGTGCAATATCGCGGCTGTTTTTTATCTGAGGCTTTTCCAATACCGGGGATCCGGCCCTTCTTCTTGCCAGCTCAAAAGCTGCAGCCAGGCAGATAGCCTTTGCTTCCCCGATACCTTTGATGCACATGAAGTCGTGTACAGATTTCTTACCCAACTCTCTAAGGTTGTTTTTGCCCAGTGCCAGAACCTCTCTTGCCAGGTCGAGTGCCGATTTTTCCCGGGTTCCGTTTCCCAGCAGGATAGCCAGTAATTCCGAATCCGTGAGGTTTCCCGAACCCTGCAATAGTAATTTTTCCCTCGGCCTTTCAGTTTTTGCCCATGATTTAATAGGGTAATTTTTCTCTTGCATTCCCTAATATTCCATATTATTTTTATGGTATCAATGAGAAAAAAACGAAATAAATCATGTTTATTCCCGTTGATATTCTGAAAAACCAATCCAACTCCATTTAAAACCTGAGCAACATGAGATCCAATTCCAAATTCGCAGCTATTGGCGGGTACCAACAGGTGCTGTTTTGTGCAGGAATGTACCTGCTCTCCCTGTTTTTCTCCATTTTTATCTGTTCGGCAATTTTTTATGCCATAAACCCTAAGAAAAGTTTTACTGTGCAGAAGGAGGCAGCGTCGGGTCAGGTGGCTTCAGGTAAAACTGCAGGAAATTCCACTGTAATGCTATCGATTAACCGTTGATAGGTTATTGTTCGTTTTAAGTTGTTGTAAACTGTAACCAATTGGCTTGTAATGGGTTCATTACAGGCCAATTGTGCTTTTCCCATTACTCACCTGAAATGGTGGATAAAATTGGGGGAATTTTTCAGGACTCTTTTTATCTTCGCCCCACATTTCAACCAACATGCAAAGTTCTCCCAAAATTTTTTCAGGTACCGGATCGCAGTACCTGGCAGAAAAGATAGCCTATCATTTTGGTATTCCTTTAGGGAAAGTCACCATTTCCCGTTTCAGCGATGGTGAAATACAACCGGTATTTCAGGAAAGTATAAGAGGGGATACCGTATTTTTAGTGCAGAGTACATTCTCTCCTTCCGAAAACCTGATGGAACTGCTCCTGATGATTGACGCAGCCAGAAGGGCATCGGCCTACAAGGTAATTGCCGTAATCCCTTATTACGGATATGCCCGTCAGGACAGGAAAGACAAACCCCGGGTGGCCATCGGTTCCAAGCTGATTGCCAACATGCTGGTGGCGGCAGGTGCCGACAGGGTGATTACCATGGACTTACACGCCCCGCAAATCCAGGGATACTTCGATATCCCCGTAGACCACCTCGACAGCTCTGCAATTTTTATCCCTTATATCAAACAACTTAACATTGAAAATCTTACCTTTGCAGCCCCTGACGTGGGTAGTGCCAACAGAATAAGGGAAATTGCCACCTATTTCAACGCCGAAATGGTCATTTGCGACAAGCACAGGAAGCGTGCCAATGAAATAGCAAGTATGGTGGTAATCGGAGATGTGACAGATAAAGATGTGGTGTTGATAGACGATATCTGCGACACCGGAGGTACACTGGCAAAATCAGCCAGCCTGTTGAAAGAAAAAGGGGCAAGAAGTGTCAGGGCATTATGTACTCACCCTGTATTAAGCGGTAATGCATATGCCAACATTCAAAACAGTGTGCTGGAGGAACTGGTAGTTTGCGATACCATTCCTTTAAGGCAGAAGCTGGATAAAATCAGGGTTTTAAGTGTGGCTGAACTTTTCGCAGTTGCCCTTAAAAATGCCTACGAAAACAAAAGTATCACCGGGCTGTTTATCCACAGCCAGATGAGGGACAAATAAGGAAAATTAAAAACAACATACAAATGAAATCAATTACAATCGAAGGACAACTGAGGACCGCAACCGGCAAATCAGCCACCCGCCAGTTACGCTCTCAGGGATTTGTGCCTGGTGTAATTTACGGGGGTGCTCAGGAGGTGAATTTTTACGCTCCGGTGCTGGCTTTCAAACCCATCGTATACACCTCCGAATTCAATCTGGCCGAAATTACGGTAGATGGTAAAACTTACAAGTGTATTCTGAAAGACCTTCAGTTTGACAAAGTGACTGATCAGCTGATTCACGTTGACTTTCTGGAACTGGTAGAAGACAAAAAAGTGATTGCCAATATACCGCTGAAATTTACAGGAACCGCTATCGGTGTTAGAAATGGTGGACGTCTGGTGCTGAAGATGAAATCCTTAAAGGTGAAAACCTATCCAAAATATTTAAAGGAAAACATCGAGGTAGACCTTACCAACCTGGAACTGAACGGAAACCTGAGGGTAGAAGACGTAGTGGCAGAAAACATGGAAGTTATGAACTCTCCGAGAATTCCTATTGCATCCGTTGTAATGACCCGTCAGTTAAGACAACAGGAAAGCGCTCAGGCAGGAAAATAGTTCTGAGAAAACTAATAAGGGTGCCCGGAGTTTCTTTCCGGGCATTTTTTTTTATAATCAGGAATGACTAATTTAGAATCCTAAGTTTTATGTCGGCGAAATATTTGATTGTTGGATTGGGTAATATCGGAGCGGAATATCAGCATACCAGGCACAATATAGGTTTTGATATTGCAGATGCGTTTGTAGAAAAGCACGGAGTTAAATTTCAGTCCGACAGGCTGGCAGATGTTGCCTCGCTGAAATACAAAGGCCGTCAGGTGCTTGTAATAAAGCCCACCACATATATGAACCTTAGCGGCAGAGCGGTTCTGTACTGGCTATCAAAAGAAAAAATTGAAAAAGAAAACATGCTGGTACTGGTAGATGAAATCGCCCTCCCGCTTTCTAAAATCAGGTTAAGGCCATCCGGTTCGGATGCCGGCCATAATGGTCTGAAGAACATCACAACCTTGTTAGGAACAGACCAGTATCCCAGGCTGAGGTTCGGTATCGGAAATAACTTTCCAAAGGGGATGCAGGTGGAATATGTGCTGGGAAGGTGGTTCCCCGAGGAAGTCCCCATAGTGAAAAATAAAATTGATAAATGTGTGGAGGTAATTGAGAGCTTTATATTTACGGGAATACAACAGACTATGAACCAGTATAATAAATTGGAGTTCCCCGTATGAAAATAAATTGTATTTGATTATTTTCGCAATGATGTAGTTTTTGCAGATATTTAAAATTTTGATATTCAATATACCTAATCCATTTGCGAAACCTTAATCAGAAGCTAAACCCATATTGGATATATGAAAATATTCTGTGTTGGCCGTAATTATGTAGATCATGCTAAGGAAATGGGAAGTGATGTACCCCAGGAACCTGTTATTTTTATGAAGCCTAAAAGCGCGCTTCTGCAGGCCCATACTCCTTTTTATTATCCTGAGTTTACCAATGAACTGCATTATGAAACGGAACTGGTAATTGCCATTACCAAAAACGGAAAATACATTCAGGAAAAGCATGCTCATAAGTATTACAATCAGGTAACTGTGGGTATAGATTTTACTGCAAGAGATGTTCAGCGCGACCTGATTGCCAAAGGGTTACCCTGGGAAAGAGCAAAAGCCTGGGATAATTCTGCCGTTATCGGAAAATGGACTCCTCTTGACAGCCTGAAAAACCGTAACAGCATTCAGTTTTCCATGAAGAAAAACAAAGAAGTTGTGCAAAAAGGCGTTTCTTCTGATATGCTGTTCCACTTTGATTATTTAATCTCCTATATCTCGAATTATTTTTCGGTGAATATAGGTGACCTGATTTTTACCGGTACTCCTGCAGGTGTGGGAGAATGTGTGGTAGGCGATGAACTGGAGTTATTCCTGGAAGATCAGAGCGTATTATCCCTTGAGATCAAATAAGCATAATAGATCACTACAAGGAAGCCTTCCCTTCAGTCTGACCGGGGAAGGCTTTTTAATTCAAACGATTGCAATTGCCCGATATGGATAAATCAGTACTGCTGAAAGCATACAGGTTAATGTGCCTTGAAAAATTCATGGCAGAGTGCTTTGAAAAAAACAGAAACATTTGCAAATACGTGCATGCTACTTCGCGCGGACATGAAGCCATTCAACTGGCTACTGCCCTGCAGCTTACCCCGTCAGATTATGTTAGTCCTTATTATCGCGACGACGCATTATTATTAGGACTTGGTTTTTCTCCCTACGAATTAATGTTGCAGCTGCTGGCCAAAAAAGATGACCCCTTTTCCGGCGGAAGGTCATATTATTCGCACCCCAGCAGCAGGGATAATACAAAACCCACCATCATTCATCAGAGCAGTGCCACGGGAATGCAGGTAATTCCAACAACCGGTATTGCGCAGGGCATTCGCCATATAGAGAAAACCAATCCTTCCCTAATGCCCTCTCATGTTCAGCAACCGCCGGTAGTGGTTTGCTCCATGGGAGACGCCAGCGTTACGGAAGGGGAAGTGAGTGAAGCTTTTCAGTTTGCCATTCTGAAAGAATTGCCGGTGCTGTACCTGGTACAGGACAACAATTGGGGAATTAGTGTAACGGCAGGGGAGGCCAGGAAGATGAATGCCGCAGAATATGCAAAAGGTTTTCCCGGATTGAAAGTATTTGAAACCGACGGTACCGACTTCCACCTGGCATGGAATACCGTGGAAGCAGCACTGGAATATGTGCGCACTGAAAGAAAACCTGCATTGTTGCGGGCAGAAGTACCATTGCTGAACCATCATACCAGCGGTGTGCGTAAAGAATTTTACCGAACGAATGAAGAACTGCAGGAAGCTTCGAGGAAGGATCCTTTTGTATTGCTTCGCAACCATCTCGTGGCAATGGGAGAGTCACTGCAAACCCTTGCCCTTATTGAATCTGAAGCAGAAGCCACAGTGCTGGAAGATTTTCAGAAAGCTTACAATGCTGATGATCCTGATCCGGAAGAAGCTGATTCATGTATATTCTTACCTACACCTATAACCGAAGAAAAAGGCAACAGGAATGAAAACGGCAACGGTGCTGTTGTAATGGTAGATGCTGCACTTTTCGCCATTCGTGAGCTGATGGAAAAGCATGAAGAGATTGTGGTGTACGGACAGGATGTGGGTAAAAGGTTAGGCGGCGTTTTCAGGGAAACAGCAACCCTTGGCGAAAGGTTTGGAGAGGAAAGAGTATTTAACACAGCCATTCAGGAGGCTTATATTATTGGTTCCACCATAGGAATGACTGCAGTAGGTTTGAAACCTATTGTGGAAGTTCAATTTGCCGATTATATCTATCCCGGGTTAAACCAGCTTGTATCAGAAATTTCCAAATCCTGTTATCTTACCAAAGGAAAATTTCCGGTTCCTGTAATCATCAGAATTCCAACAGGGGCCTATGGTGGAGGCGGCCCTTATCATAGTGGAAGTATCGAAACCACATTGCTAAGTATTAAAGGAATTAAAATAGCATATCCTTCTACTGCAGCAGATATGAAAGGGTTGATGAAAGCTGCATTTTACGATCCTAATCCTGTTGTAATGCTTGAGCATAAAGGCCTTTACTGGAGTAAGGTCCCCGGAACGGAAAAAGCCAAAACCCCCGAACCGGATAGCGATTATATCTTACCGTTAGGGAAGGGAAGAATTGTTTTGCAGGCCAATGAAAACGAAGTGGCCATTGGTAACAGTTGCTGTATCATTACCTACGGTATGGGAGTATACTGGGCACTTGCTGCTGCAGAGCATTTCAGGGGATGCGTGGAAATAGTGGATTTGAGAACCTTATACCCCTTGGATGAAACACTCATTTATGCCACCGTTAAAAAGCACGGAAAGTGCCTTGTATTAACAGAAGAACAGCAAAACAACAGTTTTGCCGAAGCACTTGCCGGCAGAATTTCAGGAAATTGTTTCAGTTATCTTGATGCTCCTGTTCAGGTATTGGGTGCTGCTAATGTGCCGGCCATTCCCATTAATATCAGGCTGGAGGAAAAAGTATTGCCCAATGCAGGGAAGGTTGCAGAAATCATTGCCGACTTGCTGGAAAGGTAACCTGCCGTTGATTTCATTCATGTGCCAATGAATCAGCGGCCGGGATCGCTTTTCAAAGATTAATTCTTCCGTTCGGGTGTAATGGTAAGAAGCTCCGGAAGAATGTTCATTAAATCGGCATTACGATTGTTGAACCTGAATTCAGACTCCTTAATATGAAGGTGAATGGTGGTGCTGTTCAGCCCCCGGAATTTCTTCATCCTCGAACGGAAATTAAACCAGAATTCCTCTACGGAATGTTTCATTTCCTGGAATCCGTTGCCGTTGCCGTTCAGCGGGAAATTCAGGTGATACAGCTTATTCGACTTCAGGTCGATCAGTGCATGACATTCGGGAATGTTCAACTGGAGAAGCCTTTGTCTGAAGTTGGCTGAATCCCAGTTGGCCCAGTCCGATAACATGGCTTTTTCTTCTGCTGTTAAAGGATAGGTGAGAATCTTGTCGTTCTCGAAAATGATTCCGTAATACCTTGCATTTTTGTTTTCAGCCAGTTCGGGCCTGAAGTGAATTCCGCGGTCCTGGTGTATGGCAATACGGCTGCGGAACATTTTCAGATAGGCATTAATGGTAATACGGCTTAGGCCTGTGATAGCAGCTATTTCTGTAGCAGTTAAATCATCAGAAAACAAGCGGATGATTTCCCTTACTTTTTTCTCCGGAGCATGTGCCCCTTTTAAAAACCTGTTTTTCATGGTGAATGCTTTTTTTACGAATGCCTACGTAAGAAAATCGCATTTCTCCGGTTCTGAAAGTTAAAATTTTATGAACGGTAGAGAAATGGGTATGAAAAACACGGCTTGTAAAAAAAGGCCTGCCGGGCTAATGTAAATAAACGGTTTTAAGCTGCATTTCTTTATCCTTCATACCTTTCCCTTTGCCGATTACCTGTATCCTTTCAGCCTTGCCGAAATCCGGAACGGATGGTTGCGGATGCCTGTAATACAGGGGTTGAAAACCCGGATAGGGCCTGGGCAGTAACAGCATTTCACGGGGAGAAAAATCATGAATGCTCAATACCACCGTACTTTCACCGGGTGGGGGGGTAAAACTGTAACCGTAACTTTCTCCGTTGGCATGGATAATGGTAACCAAAATACTGTCGGTATTGGCTTTCAGGCCTTCTAATATAAGTTGTTCAAACTTCCTGCCTGAAAAGTTTTCCCTTATATCACCACAATACAATTCAATGCCAAAACTTTCTGCATCCGAATTAGTGGTATACCGGAATTGCAAAATGGTTTCTGCTTTATTATTCAGGGAATATTCAAACCTTCCGTTATTCCAGTCGGGCTGATAAAGGATGAAATTGTTTTTGTCTCTCGCAGCATCAAATACCGGAACGAAATGTTTTTCTCCCAAAACTGTTGTTTGATAAAATTCACCTCCGGTATAATCCCATGCGTGCGGATTTCCCTCATGCCCTCCCGGGAAGCAGGTAATCTTTCCTTTTTCATATACCCAAAAACGGTATTGTGCAAGCCCGGGTAAAACATATTTTCCTGGAACCGTTGCCGTATATACATAAGGGTTGGAAGTATTTTCTGCCATGGCCATAAAGGAATTCCATCCTGCGCCCACCCATTCCAACTTTACACTGTCGGGTTCAGAAGGGGCAGCTATGATTGCCTGTAAAGGAATCTCCTGTCCTGCAGCCAGTAATTTCGGTGCATGATGACGCGTAATGGTATTAGGGAAATTTTCTGCGGGTGCATAATACACGGTTTCCTTTTTTAATTCCGCCAGGCCAGAAGGTTGCCTGCCTGAATGGGTAATCAGGTACACTCCTGGATAAAGGGAAAAGCTGTTAGCAGAGACTTTAGCGGCTGCTTTACCGGTATTTTCTGTTAAAGGAATTATCTGCAATGTTGTTCCGAAATGCTCAGGTGAAAAGGTTATGGAGCGGCTGCTGTGGTAAATGGCCGTAACTGTCTTGGAGGGCGAGGCTTTTTCAAAAGGGTCTTTCACCGGCACTGCATCGGGCATGATTTCCAGCCTCCAGCCTTCGGAGGTTTTATCGAGGAAATAGGCGCCTGTTCCCTGGTATTGAACAAGAGGGGAACTTCCTGTCCCTGCAATGTGTTTCAATGCAGCAGGATTGCGGGGGTGCGAAGTGGTATTGCCTGTGTAATAAAACGTTGTATCATCATTCCATTCACTGTAATCTTTTTCGGGATGAATGGTTAACGGGACGTAGGTGTTCTGTGTATCAAATGCCGGGAATGTATGCGGACTGCGGAAAAGTTTTGCCGCTATCATCAGGCTGATGGCTTTTGACGGGGTATAAGCCAGGTTGAGGTAATGGGTTTGGTATTCGGTATTGACATGGGCCATGTACAGGGGGTCGTAGGCAAATTGTGTAGCCCAGAAGAATCCTGCGTTTTTAAAGCTTGCGGCCATGGCAGGGTAGGCATAATTGCTCATCAGGTCGCCGGCATCAAATTCGTACACCATCAGATCCTTTCCCTTCATTAAAGGATGGCCTTCCCAGGGGTTTTCGTACCGCGACATATTGGGATAAAAATTTCCCCTGTGGCTTCTGCCAAGCACCAGCCCTGTGGGATACCACTGAAAACTCACGCCGTCTATTTTCGCCTTTAAAACTGCCTCTCCGTATGCCGGCGACTCGCTGATGTTGTAATATACCGGTTTTTTCCAACCCGCTTTCCTGGCGGCACCGGCCAGGCGGTTGACGTATTCCGTTACCTGTGCCGGATCTCCGCTATGGTGCGGCTCGTTGTTGATTTCCATGGCAATGATATCCGGGTCGTCGGCATAGCTCAACCCGGTATAAGGGTTCACATGGCGCACAAGTGCGCGCATATAATTTTCCTGAGCAAGGGTTTTGGCTTCGCTGCGAAGAATGTCGCGTTTGTGCATGCCGGTGGAAAATCCCGGAGTAAATTCATCGGGCTCCGGATAACCGTTGTTCCAGAAGGCGATGGGGGTAAGCATTATTTTAATATCGTTTCGTTTCAACTCGGCCAGGAGAAAATCGAACAGCCTCAGGTGTTCGTTGTGCAGCAGGTTGCCGGCACTGTCGCTGATTTCCACATCCCATATATGCACGCGGAAAGCATTCAGCCCTAGGCGCCGGAAATGATACACATCGGCTTTGATGGCTTCTTCATGGTGAATGCCCATAGCTTTATGCGCCCGGTAGGCATGAGCAAAGGGGAGGGTGTAGTTGATGCCGAAATATTGGATGCTTAGGTTGGAAAAATGTTTGCCCGCCTTGTTGTTACTTTTTATAACCGATTGAGAAAGAGAGCATAGTGTTGTAAGTGAAAGTATAACCGAAAAAAATGCCTTTTTCATGGATTTTATTATTATGGGAGGAGGAGTAAAATATAAGAGAAAAATTTCACATAACAAGGGTGAAAAACACATTTCTCCATGATTTTTTTCTTAACTTAAATATGGTAAAATACTTTTTCCCCACAATCCGAAAAACCTAATTTGGCTTTAGTAAAAACGGATGCCATATGTGGTCTTTCCTTTCAGATTTTTACTATACTAATTCTTTAATTGTTCTATTTGTTTTTTTATTGCTGATCCTTGGATCCAAATATTATTACAGTCTGAGTAATCTTAGGGTTTTATTCTGGTATTGCTTAATTGCGTTTTGTCAGTTTTTAACTGCCAGTTTATATCAAATGAATAATGAAGATGACTATTCATTAATCAATTTTTCAATCAACATTTTTGTTTTATTTGAATATCTGATTTTTGTATATTTTATTTATATTAACACCCGGTCAATTAACATAAAAGGATTTATCATACTTGCCTCCCTTCTCTATGTAATTTATGCACTTAAATTATGGATTATGGATGGTCAAATATATGAGCATCCAACCTTTTTATCCCTTATTGAATCTTTTTTAATTATTTCTTTCTCTTTGTTTTTCTTTTATGAGACTTTTCTAAAAAAATTGGAAGGTGATATTTTGATTACAGAATCATTTTGGGTTATATTTTCTTTTTTCCTTCTCTTTTCAATAATGACTCCATTCTTACTGCTTATAGAATTTTATCCTCAATTAATTTTTAGAGAGATTTATACTATTAATAATATTTCATATTTAATATTCTATATTTTTTTAAGCTATGTAATTATATGCAAAGTGAAATATATAACGTAATAGTTTTCTGTATAATTATAACAGTATTTACTGTTGGTTTGGTAGCTTTTATTTTATTATTTATTATTTCAATTCAAAAAAAACACCAAATTTTTCAAACAACAATAAACAATTTAAGAAATGGGTTTGAAAACAATTTAATAAGCTATCAAATAAAAATTGAAGAGAGAATCTTTCATAAAATTTCTCAGGAAATTCACGATAATGTGAATCATACCCTTACCCTGGCAAAACTGGAATTGACTTCTGCCAATCCAGAGGAGATGGGAGAAAATGGTGTTAAAGTTAAAAGTTCCATCAACTTCCTTACAGATGCTATTGGGGAGCTAAGATCGTTATCGCATGTTTTAAATAAAGATTTTATCAAGCAGATTGGCCTGGTAAAAAGTATTGAAAAAGAACTTCAGAAAATAAAGCAGGTCAGAGAGTTTAAAATCAGTTATATATTAGGAGATATTCCTCCTTTCCCTGATCCGGAAGCAGAAGTGGTTTTATTCAGAGTATTTAAAGAACTGATTCAGAACATTATAAAACATGCAGAAGCTAAAGAAGTATATTTTGAATTAAGTTCAGATGCGGGATTAGTAAAAATGAAAGTTCAGGATTCCGGAAAAGGGTTCGATATGGAAAGTGTAAAACATAATGAGGGATTTGGTTTAAAAAGTATTGTTTACAGGATAAAAGAATTAAATGGAGAAGTTTCCATTGATTCTCAACCGGGGAAAGGAACCAATGTTTCGTTATTTATTCCAGTAACTTAAAACTTGTCTTATGGCTGCCGTAGAAACAAAGAAGATCACGGTAGGTCTGGCTGACGATCACCTACTGTTACGAACTGCTTTAGTTAAAATGGTTAATGAATTTGGAAACTGTCGGGTTGTTTTGGATGTGGGTAATGGCAATGATCTGATTGAAAAACTTAAATCCGGAATCAAGCCTGATGTGCTTATTTTGGATCTTAACATGCCCGGGATGAACGGATATGATGTTGCTGAACAAATAGTGAGGGATTTCCCTGATGTAAATATTTTGGTGTTAACCATGTACGATCAGGAGATGGCTTTAGTGCGGTTACTGCAGGTCGGCATAAAAGGATTTTTAAAGAAGGACATCTATCCTGAAGAATTGAAAAAAGCGATTGAAGCCATTGCTGAAACAGGATATTATTATTCCCATGATACAACAGGAAGAATCATCAACCTTTTCAGGAAATCCGGAGAGAAGCATTTAAGGTTTGAAGAAAGTTTGTTAACTGAAACGGAAATTCAGTTTATGAAACTATCCTGCACAGAGAAAACATACAAGGAAATTGCTATGGAAATGAATCTTAACCCTCGGACAATTGACAACTTACGGGATAATTTGTTTACCAGGCTGAATGTTAAAAGCAGGGTAGGCCTGGCCATTTTTGCCGTAAAAAATGGATTGGTTATTCCTTAAAAAAAAACGTAAAAAATTAATCAATCAGCTTATTCCTTGTTCCGTACATAATCAATCCGGCAATGGTTTTGGCTCCCACTTTGGTTTTCATATTTTGCCGGATGGTTTCTACCGTTCTCGGGCTTAAGAAAACTTCCTTGGATATTTCTTCAGTGGTTTTATCCTCGGAAATTAATTTCAGCACCCTTAATTCCTTTTCGGAGAATTTTACGGGATTGGGGTAAAACTGCCTAACCTGTTTTTTGGTTTGCAGTTTAGACAGTACGGCTTTATTTACGAGTTCGTTGAAGTAGAAATCATCGTTCATGCATGTGAGTATGGCCTGATAAATTTCTTCAGGGTCGGAAGTTTTGGTAAGGTAGGCGTTTGCCCCCATTTCCATCATTTTGGTAATCATTTCCTGATCGTCGTACATAGTCAGGACAATGATTTTAATATCGTCGAATTCCTTTCTGATAAGGCTAATGGCATTTACACCGTCCATTTCCGGCATACGGATATCCATCAGCAGTACATCAGGCTTTTTCAGCTTGATTTTGTGCATCAGATCCTTACCGTTTTCGGCTTCCCACAGGATTTTCAGATATTCTTTCCCCTTCAGGGCCATTCTGATACCGTCTCTGAAAATTTTATGGTCATCGGCAATCGCCACTTTAATACTTAATTCAGCAGCCATAACTTTTAAGGAATTAGGGTCTTATAAACGAAAATACAAAAAACAACAATTTGTTAAGATTCCCCTTAGGGGTAAAATTAATTTTTTGGTAAGTGTAATTACTTATATTTGTAACACAGTTATCAACTCCATCGTTTCCACCGGAAACTTACTATAGGGATTCCACGATAATTAGACCGTAAAAATACGGTATTTTCAACGTGGTTTTACGCAATTTTTTCTCGTAGATTAACTATCAAAAAATCGTTAAACTCCCATCCCGCAAAGGTTTCGGCAAATTAATGCTTTTTTCCCTTATTTATACCCTATTGGTATTATATTCTAAATAAAGTTGTTTGCATTCCAATCTAAACTTTTAAACACCTCATAAAACTCAACCACTATGATGCAAACAATTAACAAGGTTTCCCTGATTGGAGAGGAAATCGGTCTGGAACTAGGCCAGAAATTTATCCAGGATTTTCAGACTGCTAACCAGGTAGCGTACCACTTTACCGTAGGCCGTCAAATTATTGAGCAAATCCTTGCCCAACCTGGCTGCGAAGGAATCCGCATGTACCAGGCTTACAACGAAGCCGGAGAAGAAACTCTGGTTTACATGGGAATTAACGCAGAAGGAGAAGAAATTATTGAATATAGCTGCGTAAACCCCTCTGGAGTTTTAGAATCATACAAAGGTATTGTTGCGGACAGGTTACAAAGAGGAAAAGGAAGAAATAATGATGATGGAGGCGATACTGGTGGAGGTGATACCGGTGGTGGCGATAGCCTTCCTGCAGATGGTCTTCCAGATCCAGACGGATGGGGTTGGACTATTGACTAAGCCCATTTGTATTTTGTAAACTGTTTTTTATATTTGGGCAAAAAGATCGAATATCGAATCGTTACTTTTTAATATTGCCCTATATTCAAATCTTTTACCCTTACTTCTTTTCGTCGTATTTTTTAAAAGAAATATGCTTAAGGAAGCAAGGGTAATTTGTTTTTTATGCTTTTATACAATTCTTAATGAATTTGCAATTTCATATTTTACCGACTACAGCGAATTTGTATTAATTCTTTTAAGTGCTTACACAATTATAGAATATTTAATCTTTTCTCTAGTTATATATTGGAGCCTTAAAAGAAAGTCCCTGAAAAGAATAATCCTTATAGCCATTCCAATATTTTTATTATTTTCTCTATATCAATATATTTCGGGCTTATCTGATAAGATAGATAGCCTTTCTATTACCGTAGAGAATTTAATTTTAATTTGTTTTACCCTTTTTTACTTTTTTGAACAATTAGTTGAACCTCAAGATAGGTTCGTTTATACTTCCTTCCGCTTCTGGATTATCCTTGGTATCCTCATATATTCCACCGGTACATTTTTCTTTTTCCTGCAATCGGATAAGCTATCCGATGACCAGTGGAAAGACTGGAGTCTGATCAATTATTTTTGTACCATATTGAAAATCATATTCTTTTCAGTGGCCATTCTGATGAAAAAGGAGAATTCTGACAATATTTCTGAAGAAAATCCATTATTAGATGATATATTCGATAAAACTTTAGAATTTGACCCGACTAACCCTGAAGAACGAACATGATATTATTGCAGGTTAACGCTGATCAAGGGATTTCCCAGGTATTGTTTTTCGGTACCATCGGGATGTTAATGCTTGCGATCGGCCTTATAGTCTTTATTATATTTCACCAAAGGAAGGTAATACGCTACCAAAACAAGCTGCAGAAACTGGAATTTGACCACCAGCGCATGTTGTTGGATGCTTCCATTAAATTCCAGGAAGAGGAACGTCAAAGAATAGCCGCAGACCTTCACGACGATGCCGGGCCCCTGCTGGCAACGGCCAGGCTTTACCTGAATGAAAACCTGGTTAACCTCGACAAAAACACTCAGCTCCAGAATATTTACAACGCTAAACAGATTATTGACGATACTATCCAGCTGATCAGGAACATTTCTCACAGCCTCATGCCGCCAACCCTTAAAAATTTCGGTCTGGAATCGGCGGTGAACGACCTGTTCCAGAAAATTAACGGTTCGGGTACCATGAATGCAAGCTGCAGGTTCCATGATTACCGTGAAAGAATGGATAACGATACCGAACTTATCGTGTTCAGGGTTGTGCAGGAACTTGTGAATAACATCCTGAAACACAGCAAATCGAGCTTTATCCATTTAACTCAAAACCTGAGCGACAAACATTTTTACATAAGGCTTCATCACGACGGTAAGGGTATGACCCAGGCCGATTTTGAAAGACTGAGTAAAAATGCATCCGGTCTTGGACTGAAGAACATCCAGAGCCGGTTGAAACTGCTGAAAGGAAGGATTTTCTTCGAAAAAGACCCGTCTCAAACCTATTATAAGGTGACCATTGAGATTCCCCTTCCGGAGAATCACATTGGGGCGTAAAAGCGGGTTTGCTTGGATTTTCGATTGAAACCCTTATTTTTATGGGGATTAAATAGCCAATATCTGAATAAACAATGAGCGTTATTAAAGTTGCCATTGCGGATGACCACAAGATTTTCAGGAAAGGAGTAATACTTTCCATGAGGCCGTACACCAATATCCAATTTATTTTTGAGGCGGAAAACGGAGAGGAGCTGATCGACAAACTTGCCACCACCGAGGATCAGCCCGATGTTATTCTGATGGACCTCCGGATGCCCAAAAAAGATGGTATTGAAACTACCAAGTACATTGCCAAAACCTATCCTCACATACAAATTATTGCCCTCACCATGTTCGAAGACGAAAGGTTCGTGAGTCACATGATGGAAATCGGGGCAAATGGTTACCTTCTTAAAAGTGCCGATCCTGCCGAAATCAGAAAGGCAATTATGGAGGTGAAATCCAAAGGTTACTACTTGAATAATTTTGTTAACAGGATTTTGCTGAAGAAATCCCATTCCCGTACGAAGGTTGCACCTTCCCTTTCTTCAGAAATCACCCTTTCTGCCCGGGAGCGCGATGTGATTAAATACATCTGCATGGAATATACCGCTCAGGAAATTGCCCAAACCCTTGAGGTAAGTACCCGTACGGTGGAAGCCATTAAAGACAGGCTGATGGAGAAGTTTGGGGTTAAAAATACCGCAGGATTGGTATTCTTTTCCGTTAAAAACAATCTTATCGATTAATCATTAAGGTTATAAAATAAAAATCCCGGTCACCGACCGGGATTTTTTCATTGAAATAATATGATTAGGCTTCTTTGCCATGACAGTTCTTATATTTTTTACCGCTTCCGCAAGGGCAGGGATCATTTCTTCCTATTTTAGGCCCTACTTTAACCGGAGCCGGTTTGGCACCTGCAGTTGGATCGAAATAATCCTTTTCATTGGCTGCATAATCATCTCCTCTTTCGTCAATTTCAGCCTTATTCACCTGCATTTTGCTCATATCGGTCTTCTGCTCTCTTCCTTCACGAATCACATTCGGGTTTCTTTGTGGTTCAACCGGAATGCGCGCATGGCAGAGGAAGCTAACAATCTGACGGTTCACCTCGCTGTCCATTTTTTTGAACAGTTCAAAAGCAGTGATTTTATAAATCACAAGAGGATCTTTCTGCTCGAGGTAAGCGGTTTGAACACTTTGTTTCAAATCGTCCATTGCCCTCAGGTGTTCTTTCCATGTTTCGTCAATCAGGGCAAGGGTAATTTGACGTTGCAAAGCTCTTCCTAATTCCTCACCGTTGGTTTCGAGCGTTTTATTAAGGTTTACCAGCACCTGAATGGCTTTTCTTCCATCGGTAAATGGCACTACCACATTTTCAATATGGGGTCCCTGATTTTGTTTGATATTCTGGAAGATGGGAAGCGTGGTTTTCTTCAGCTCTTCCATTTTGGCCTTATTCCTTTCCACTGCTTCCTGGTACAGTTTGGAAACCAGTTCTTCGGTTTTGGCCTTCTGAAATTCCTCCTCCGTAATAGTGGTATCTACACTGAAGTTTACGATGGCATCCATTTTAAAGCCTTCGTAATCCAGGGTTTCGCGGTGTGCTGTAACAATATTTTCCGCAACAATGTAAAAAGCATTATCAATATCAAGTGCCAGCCTTTCCCCAAACAATGCGTGATTCCTTTTCTTGTAAATCACATTTCTCTGTTTGTTCATCACATCATCATACTCCAGCAACCGCTTACGGATACCGAAGTTGTTTTCTTCAACTTTTTTCTGCGCCCTTTCAATGCTTTTGGTAACCATGCTGTGCTGAATCACTTCGCCTTCTTTGTAACCAAACCTGTCCATTACACGGGCAATTCTTTCACTACCGAAGAGGCGCATCAGGTCGTCTTCCAGCGATACATAGAACTGTGAGGTTCCGGGATCTCCCTGGCGTCCAGCACGGCCACGCAGCTGACGGTCTACCCGGCGGCTTTCATGCCTTTCGGTGCCAATGATAGCCAAACCTCCGGCTTCTTTTACACCCGGGCCGAGTTTGATGTCGGTACCCCTACCGGCCATGTTGGTGGCAATGGTTACCGCTCCTGCAAGACCGGCTTCGGCAACAATCTGCGCTTCTCTTGCGTGCTGTTTTGCGTTAAGTACGTTATGAGGGATTTTTTTAGCCTGAAGCATTTTGCTCAGCAATTCACTCACCTCCACTGATGTTGTCCCTACCAGTACAGGCCTTCCCTGTGCACGGAGGTTTTCAACCTCTTCAATGATGGCTTTATACTTTTCGCGCTTGGTTTTATAAACCAGGTCTTGATGGTCTTTCCTGATGACAGGAAGGTTGGTGGGGATGGTTACCACATCCAGTTTGTAGATATCCCAGAATTCACCTGCTTCGGTTTCCGCAGTACCGGTCATACCCGCAAGCTTGTGATACATTCTGAAATAATTCTGAAGGGTGATGGTTGCATAGGTTTGTGTAGCCGCTTCAATACGCACATTTTCTTTTGCTTCAATGGCCTGGTGCAAACCATCACTGTATCGCCTTCCTTCCAGTATACGGCCTGTTTGTTCGTCTACAATTTTTACGGCTCCGTCCAATACCACATACTCTACATCCTTTTCAAAGAGGGTATAGGCTTTCAGGAGTTGCTGTACGGTGTGAATCCTGTCGGCTTTTGCAGTATAATCGTTTAACAGTGATTCTTTTCTGCCCAGTTTTTCTTCCGGGGTGATGTCGGCTTTTTCAATTTCGGCCAATTCAGCTCCGATATCGGGAAGGAGGAAGAAATCCGGATCTTCACCTGCTTTGGTAATGGTTTGAATACCCAGTTCGGTAAGTTCTACAGATTTATTCTTTTCATCGATATGGAAATAAAGTTCCTGATCTACCAGCGGCATTTCCCTTTGCTGATCTGCCAGGTAGTAATTTTCTGCTTTTTGCAGTTTAACCCTTACTCCCGGTTCACTAAGGAACTTGATCAGCGCACTGTTTTTGGGTAGACCCCTGTATGCGCGGTATAATGCAAGCCCTCCCGATTTCGGATCGTCATCTCCTTCGGCAAATTTTTTCTTTGCTTCGTTAAGGAATTTGTTTACGACCTGTTTTTGCAATTCAACCAGCTTCTCTACACGAGGCTTTAGAATATGGTATTGCTGTTCATCACCTTTTGGAATTGGACCCGAAATAATTAAAGGAGTACGAGCATCATCAATCAACACGCTATCCACCTCATCCACCATTGCAAAATGGTGTTTTCTCTGAACCATTTCTTCGGGGGAATGAACCATGTTATCTCTCAGGTAATCGAAGCCAAATTCGTTGTTGGTACCATAAGTAATATCTGCCATGTAGGCCTTGCGGCGGGCTGCAGAGTTTGGCTGATGTTTATCGATACAATCAACGGTAATTCCTAAAAATTCAAATAATGGTCCGTTCCATTCAGAATCCCTTTTGGCGAGGTAATCGTTCACTGTAACGATATGAACACCTTCACCTGCTAACGCATTCAAATATGCGGGAAGGGTAGATACCAGCGTTTTACCTTCACCGGTAGCCATTTCTGCAATTTTGCCGGAATGAAGCACCATACCTCCTATCAGCTGCACATCGTAGTGTACCATGTTCCAGGTAATTTCATTCCCTCCTGCAACCCACTTATTGGAATAAATAGCTTTATCTCCCTCTATTCTGATATTCGGCTTCTTAACGGAAAGGTCTCTGTCGAGGTCCGTAGCTGTTACTACCAGTTCGGAATTTTGTGAAAATCTTCTTGCAGTTTCTTTTACTACTGCAAATGCTTCAGGAAGTAGTTCATCCAGAATTTCTTCAATTTTCTTGTCCCTTTCCAGCTTCAGTTTATCTATCTTTTCATACAGCTCTTCTTTTTTGTTGATTTCGCTGAAGTCGAGTGCTTCTGCTTCTTTGGTAAGCTGTTCAATTTCGCTGTCGGTATCTTTAAGATATTCTTTAATGCGCTGCTTGAATTCCTGTGTTTTAGCTCTGAGTTCATCGTTGGAAAGTGACTGATAGGCCGCAAAATAAGAGTTGATTTTTTCAACTCTTGGCCTGAGTACTTTAATGTCTCTTTCAGATTTACTTCCTCCGAATAATTTTGCAAAAAAACCTGCCATACTATTTTTTTAATGTTCTCCTTCAATAAGGAATGATGTTACTTGTCAAAAATGATGCTTTAATTTTTTATAAGCCATTTTGACAGGGATGCAAAGGTAAGAAATGAATAGGGTAATGAGGTCAGTTTCCTGCTAATTTATGAACTCATAAAAGAGAAATTTGGTTAATTGATAAAAAAATTAGTAATTTGAGGGCTAAAAATATTAGCCATGTCTTTAGCCGGAAAAAACCTGAAATATTTGCGCCGTCTCAGGGGCTGGACTCAGGAAGAATTTGCATCGCGTTTGAAAATAAAAAGATCACTTTTGGGTGCTTATGAGGAAGAAAGAGCAGAGCCTCGTATTGAAGTGTTGGAAGCTGTGAAAGATATGTTTAAGCTATCTCTGGATGATTTGTTGTTAAAAGATCTTTCTGACACCCAGGGCAGTTATCTGGCTAAAAGGAGGGCGCAAAAATTGGCATCCGGCTCAGCAGAAATTTACTTTGTTCCTGTAAAAGCGGCAGCCGGTTACCTGGCAGGTTATGCCGATCCCGAATTTATAGACGAACTGAATACCTTTACTCTCCCTATGCTTGCTCCCGGAAATTATCGTGCTTTTGAAATTGTGGGAGATTCTATGCTGCCTACCCCCAGTGGCAGTATCATTGTGGGAGAAAAAGTGGAAAATATTGAAGACCTTAAATCTAATGAAACCTACATTATTGTTTCGAGGTCGGAAGGAGTAGTGTATAAAAGGGTTTTGAAAAATCCAAGATCCAAAAACAAGATCACCCTGGTGAGTGACAACTCCGCTTACGAACCCTATACCATTAATCCTTCAGAAATCCTTGAAGTGTGGAAGGCTACTTATATTATTCAAAAAACTAATTCAAGACCCAGCTGGGATGTCAACCAACTGGCAAGCCTGGTAAGTAACCTGCAGGCTCAGGTTGCGATGTTGAAAAATAAACACAACTAAGGGTTTCCTTTATCGGGAAAATTTCGTTTAACCTTTTTGGATTTGTCGCTTGATTGTGGTTAAGTTATCACAGATTTTATTTTAATTTAATCTGTTTTGTTTTTCCCTCCTGGTAATTTGTCTTACTTTTACAAATCCATTAACCAAGACCTAAGTGTAGAGAAAAATTGCATGCTTATTGAGAGATTAATTGCCATTTTATTTATTATTACCTTATCCAATTCTGCATTTACCCAGCAAAAAACTATAACTACCACCCGTACCGGTGATGTTATCAGAATAGATGGAATTATTAATGAAGAAGCCTGGGAAAGCGCTGCTATTGCGTCCGACTTTATTACATATTCTCCAAATTTTGGCAAACCTGCCACAAAGCCTACAGAAGTGAGGGTGTTGTATGACGACCATGCGATGTACATTGCAGCAAGGCTATACGACGATCCTGATAAAATTTCCAAGCAGTTTACAAAAAGAGATGTCATCGGTACCCATAATGTAGATTACTTTACCGTTTTTCTGGATACCTATGATGATGACCAGAATGCTTATCAGTTTCTGGTAACATCCAGAAATGTTCAAAGCGATTCCCGGGTATCGTCTACATCATCGGGTTTTGCACTGCTTGGAGATGTAAGCTGGGACGCCGTTTGGGAAAGCCAGGTGAATTACGATGAACTGGGTTGGACGGTAGAAATCAGAATTCCGTTTTTCTCATTGAGGTTTTCAAACCAGTCCGAACAAAAATGGGGTATACAGTTTGGAAGATATATCAGAAGAGAAACAGAAATTTCATACTGGAGCCCTGTTGATATCAAGCAAAGTGGATTCATCAATTATTTCGGCACACTGGAAGGTTTAAAAGATATCAAGGCGCCTTTAAGGTTGAGTTTTTCACCTTACATCAGTACAGGATACCGTAATAATCCGGTATTGAATGGCAAGGCAGAAGAAAATACTATGTTCAGCGGCGGGATGGACCTAAAGTACGGGATTAATGAAAGTTTTACGCTTGATATGACGCTGATTCCTGATTTCAATCAAACCATATCCGACAATGTTATCAACAACATTTCTCCGTTTGAAGTATACTTTAGTGAAAACAGACAGTTTTTTACTGAAGGAACAGAATTGTTTAATAAATCAGGAATTTTTTATTCCAGAAGAATTGGAAAAACGCCTTCCGATTATCATACTATCCGAAACAGGACAAATTCCGGAGATTTATCTGATTATGAATTGATTAGAAACCCGGAAGTGACCAGGCTTTTGAATGCATTTAAATTTTCAGGAAGAACGAAAAACAATTTGGGGATAGGTGTTTTTAATGCGATTGGACAGCCCTCTAAAGCTTTATTAAGGAACACTCTTACAGGAAGCGATACAGTTATTAAAACCGATGTGCTTACTAATTATAACGTAGTAGTACTTGATCAGGCTTTGAAAAACCGGTCTTTTGTTACTTTCACCAATACTAATGTTTTAAGAAGCGGCTCCCGGCCGGATGCCAACGTTACTGCTATAGATTTGTCATTGTACGATAAAAACATTCAATATAATTTCCAGCTAAGGCCAAAGTACAGCAAAATTTTCGATAGCCAGGGTGGAAGTGAAGGGTATAGCAATCTTATTAAGTTTTCGAAGGTGAGTGGAAAGTTCAGGTTTGGTTTATCCAATGAAATTTATTCCGCTTCCTATAATCCAAACGACCTTGGGTTTTTATATACCCCTAACCAGGTGTATAATAAGGGGGAGTTTTATTATATAGTGCTCGATCCCACAGAAAAGCTTTTACGCCAGGAATACGGATTTAATTTCTCTCAGAATTATTTATACAAGCCTTTTGTATATCAGGAGACGGAATTCAATTTAACGGCTTTCTGGTGGTTGAAGAATTTCTGGGATATGCGGCTTACGGTAGGAACCATTCCTTTCTGGTTCAACGATTATTTTGAAATGCAAACTCCTTCCAATATATATGCAACACCAAGGCAAAATTTAAGGAGGGCACCTCAATATTACTTTTATTACGAAGGAAGCACCGACAGCAGAAAGAAATTTTATATAAACTGGTACCTGCAATTTGCCGAAGGTCCTTTGCCTGATGATCCATATTCTCATATTGAACTCGGCGGCCGTTACAGATTCAGCGACAAATTTAATTTGTTTGCCAATTTTGCCCGCAGGCATGATAACGGCCAGTTCGGTTATGCTTTTGCGAGAGATGCAGGACAACCTTTGCTGGCAAGAAGAATTTATACCGACCTGACATCCTATTTGGAAGGAAGCTATAACTTTGACTCCCGAATTAATTTATCCTTCAGGGTAAGACATTTCTGGAACAAAATAGACAATACCAACATCTATAATGTTACCCCTGATGGCAACTGGACTGAAAGGCCGGATCTGAACCCTAAGAATTACAACGACAATTACAATGCATTTAATATAGATGTCTTTCTTACCTGGGATTTCAGCCTTGGTAGCAGGATTGTTTTAGGCTGGAAGAACTGGTTGGGAATGGATTATGAATATTATATTGACGGTTCGCGGTATAATAACTATATTAAAAATGCAGGTAAGATATTTGCCACCCCGCATGGAAACGACATATCCTTAAAGTTTATTTACTTCCTTAACTACTCCGACCTTACGAAAAAGAAGTAATAAACTGTGCTGCCTTATAAATTACCGGTATTGAAATAATTCTTGGCATCTGAAGGATTATTCTTAATCCTTTATGTGTTAGTGGTTGATAAATGAAAATAGCTGCCGTTTTTCGGCAGCTATTTCTTTTTTATTACAGAGGAAACAAATCTTATTTGAATTCCACCTTGTTATTAGTCCTGTTGATATCAGCCATTCTTTGAGTTTGATCTATTTCAATGCTGGCGATTTCGTCAATTTTGCGGTCAAGAGTTACAACATACGTTGGATGGGTCCATTTCCATGCTTCATAAGTTTTTCTTGGAATGTTATTTTCTGCCGGTTTTTCGCCAAACATCAAATATTGCGGAATATAGGCAATTTCCTGAGATCCGTCTTTGTAGGTGATGTACAAATCGATTGGCATTGGCATTTCTTTTACCCTTCTTAACTGAATATTTACTTTGTTGCCTTCAGCCCAAACACTGTCAATTCCGTAATCAATTTGTTTGGTGGTATATACCCAATAAAGCCTGTACCAATCGAGCTTCATTTTACTTTCTTTTTCCGCTACTCTAATGAAGTCGTTATCATTAGGGTGTTTGAATTTCCATTCGTGATAATAGCGGAGCATAATTCTGTTCAGCGTTTCTTCTCCGGTGATATAACCCAGTTGCGCAAGGAATACTGCTCCTTTGGAATAAGAAGCTGTGCTATAAGCAGCATTGGTATTATAATGATCGGCGTGCGTGGAAAGTGGTTCTTCCAGTCCGCTTTGTGCAATGGCAAAATAGCTTCTGTAGCTTCCTGCATGCAGTTCAGGCAGCATTTGCGGCCTGTTTCTCTGAGATTGCTGGTTGGCTCCCGCATTGCCGTCTCTTTCTCTTACTGCTTTATTATATTCTGCCATTACCTTATCTGCAGCCCATGTAGTGAAACCTTCATCCATCCAGGGATACAGCGATTCGTTGGTGGCAAGCAACATCTGATACCAGTTATGCATCAGTTCGTGAAAAACAGTTCCGATGCTTGGCCCATTGAGAAGGGTGCCCATGGCATATTCCATACCTCCGTCACCTCCCTGAATAAAAGAATACTGCTTGTAGGTATAAGGGCCGAAAGTTTTGTTGATATAGGGGAATGTTACTTCAGCTGCCCACAATACTTCTTCCCATTGTTTATCCCAGTTTTCGAGATAATTCCTGAAATCGTTTTTATAAGCTTCTTTTTGCTGAGGACGCAGGTTGTTGAATTTTTCCCTCAGGAAGTTCTCGTTCCTGTCATACAATACATGTATGGTAGTACCATCAGCCAGCTGCTTGCTAAGGTGTTTATAGTCGGGGTCAGCAGCCCAGAAAAAGTCATGCACCTGAGGGGCAATAAAATGCCAGGTGAGTTTTTTGCCGGAAGGCCTTTTTACGGTTGTTCCGGGTTTTTCATATCCATAACCGATTTCCTGAGGGTTTTGAAGATACCCTGATCCGCCAAGGATGTAATTTTTATCAATGGAAATTTTTACATCAAAATCTCCCCATACTCCATGAAATTCTCTTGCAATGTATGGATTGGGGTTCCATCCCATGTAATCATATTCGCTGATTTTAGGATACCATTGCGACATGCTGTAACGAACACCGTTCTCTGCATCGCGGCCGGCCCTTCTGATTTGTACAGGAACCTGAGCTTCAAATTCCATATCAAAGGTTACAGTAGTCTTTGGAAGAATTGGCTTGCTGAGTTTTACTTCCAGAATGGTTTCATGCACTTTGTATTCCTGTGCAACCCCATTCATCTTTAAAGATTTTATTTTCTGGTATCCAATTTCATCTTCTTTAAGATTCAGGATTCTGTCTCGCACTCTTCTGTCCCAGTCGGGGTTTCCGTTAATGCTAATCTTTCCGAGTTCTCTGGATCGGGCATCCATCATACTGTTGGGCTGGAAGGCATTCCAGTACAAATGATAAAACACTCTGTCGAGTGTATCAGGAGAATTGTTGGTGTATTCCAGTTTCTGTTTTCCGTAGAGTTTGTTTTTGTCTACGTCAACATCTACTTCCATGGTGTATTTAACCTTTTGTTGCCAGCGTTCGGTCTGGGCTTTCGCTACTGTAAAAAAGGATACAGCCAGAATAAATAATAAAGCCTTCTTATTCATGAATAAAATTGTTTAGTTGCCTTGTAAACATAAGAAATAAATCGATTTTCGGGGGATAATTCGAGGAATGGTATCTGATTGATTTACGGTTTTCCCCCTACAATGATGACGATTTCCCCTTTGGCAGGTTTTTTTTCAAAATGTTCGCAGAGAAAGCTCAGGGTACCTCTTACTGATTCTTCAAATTTTTTGGAGAGCTCCCGGCATACACATGCAGGGCGATCTGCACCGAAATATTGGGCGAAGTCTTTTAAAGTTCGGTTAAGCCTTACCGGAGATTCATAAAAAATCATGGTCCTCTCTTCATCTGCCAGAGATTGCAAAAGTGTATGCCTTCCTTTTTTCAAAGGGATAAAACCTTCAAAACAAAACCTGTTGGTTGGCAACCCGCTGTTAACAAGAGCGGGTATCAGGGCAGTGGGGCCGGGAAGTGTTTGTACATCGATATTTTCCCGAATACACTCCCTTACGAGCAGGAATGCCGGATCTGAAATTCCTGGGGTGCCTGCATCCGAAATCAGCGCCATATCAGTACCTGATTTCAATTGCCTGATGATATCCGGTAATATCTGATGTTCGTTGTGCTGGTGAAATGCCCTGAGAGGTTTGGATATTTCATAATGCTTCAGCAATACCCCCGAGGTGCGGGTATCTTCCGCAAGAATAAGTTCAACCGATTTAAGGATTTCCAGTGCCCTTAAGGTGATATCCTTCAGGTTACCAATTGGAGTGGGCACAATATACAGCATGTTTTTACGCTGTTTTTATTGAACGGTTACTTCAAAATATTCCATTACGGGGTTTGCCAGGAGTTTTTTGGCAGCTTCCTCTGCTATGGCTTTGGCAGCTTCTTTAGATTCAGCTTCTATTTCCAGTTCAATATTCTTTCCGATTCTTACATCTTTTGTTCCTTTCAGGCCAAGATTATCCAATCCACTTAATACAGCTTTCCCCTGAGGGTCCAAAAGGTCTTTTAAAGGCATTACCACCACCTTAACGGAATATATCATGACGTTCTTTGTTTTAAAAGGCAAACCTAAGAAAAAACACCGATTCTCTCAGCCGAATCATGCATTGTTTTTAGGGGAAATCAGGGATAAAACCAGATAAACAATAAATATTACCGGAATAGCCAGCCAGTTGAGCAATAGTGCTGCAATCAGCGCGATAATTACCAACAGATATCTCCTGAAATTATTTTTAAAGGAATAATCTTTGAACTTAAGACTCATCAGCGGAAGGTTGCTAACCATCAACCAGCTTAAGGCTATAATTACCAGGTATACCATCCATTTGTTGAGAATTGTAACTGCAATTCCGGGATAATACAATAGGATTAACGGATAAGAAGCGGCAACCAGTCCTGCTGCAGGAACAGGAACACCACGGAAACCGGGTTTGTCGTAATCGCTCGTATTAAACCTTGCGAGCCTGTAGGCAGCAGCACAAGGGAATATCACTGCAGGTAATAGATAAGCCATGGGGGTATCCAGTGCAGTTTCTTCACTGATGTAGCTGATACGGAGCATTTGGTAAAGGATTAATCCGGGGGCTACGCCAAAACTTACTACATCTGCAAGGGAGTCGAGTTCTTTGCCCATGGCAGATTCAGCCTTTAACATCCTGGCCACAAATCCGTCGAGGAAATCTATCAGTGCGGCACAACCAATAAATATGGCACCCCACCAGATTTTTTCGGGCAGCCTTGCGATCCAGCTTGCTCCGTCTCTTTCAAGCAGGGTTTCCCCGGTTTGTAAAATGCATACAATGGCAATACATCCGAATACAAGATTCAGTAATGTAAAAAGGTTGGGAACTTGTTTCATAATTTCAGCCAGGTTATTTTTTTCCGCTCATGATTGCTTCTATCTCTTCTGTGGTAATAGGAATGTTCTTCATCAGGTCGATATTACCATTTTCGGTTATCCATACGTTGTTTTCGATTCTGATTCCCATCTGCTCTTCTTCAATATAAATTCCTGGTTCTACCGTAAACACCATTCCGGGTTGAATTGGCGTATGAAAATAGCCTACGTCATGAACATCCAGCCCGAGATGATGAGAAATTCCGTGATAAAGATATTTTCTGTAAGCCCTGTTATCGGGGTCTTCATTTTTTACGTCTTCCCTGGTGAGCAACCCGATTTTCATAAATAATTCTGTTGCATAATCACCGGCTTTATTGGTGTAATCGTTAATGCTGATACCGGGCTTCAACATCGATTTACAATAGTTATGCAATTCCAGGCAGGCATCATACACTTCTTTCTGCCTTTTGGTAAACTTCCCATTTACCGGAACAGTGCGGGTAAGGTCTGCAGCATATCCTCCGTATAAAGCGCCAAAATCCATCAGTATCAGTTCCCCGTCTTTACATTCCTGATTATTGAACACGTAATGCAGGGTGCGAGCCCTGTCGCCGCTGGCTATGATGCTTCCGTAAGCTTCGCCGGTGGCGCGGTTGGAAAGAAAGGTATGAATAATTTCTGCTTCAATTTCATATTCCATTACCCCCGGTTTGATAAACCTGAGCACGCGTTCAAATGCTTTATGGGTAATGTCGATTGCTTTTTTGATGACTTCAACTTCTTTTGCTGATTTAATAGATCTTAATTCTTTCAAAATTTTTGCGCTTCTCCTGTATTGGTGCAGAGGATAAGCTTTTTTCATTTCTTCAATAAACCTGTAATCTCTTACAGGATGTTGATTGGGATGCTTTCTGTCGTGTTCGTTTGAGTTGAGATATATAATGTCAGCAAGATGAATCCATTGTTGCAGAAGGGAAGGGAGGGAATCAAGCCAGATTACGGTTTCAAATCCCGATATCTGCCTGGCTTCTTCAGCCCTTAACCTGCGGCCGTCCCACTTTTCCTTTAGCTCATTTGGCCTTACCAATACCAAAACTTCCCGATATTTTTCCACCGGATTATCAGGGAAAAGTATCACCATACTGTCTTCCTGATTAATTCCTGAAAGCCAGAACAAATCAGGGTTTTGTTTGAATTTATATAAAGCGTCTGCGCTTATAGGCATTTCATCATTGGAAAGGAAAATGGCAATGGAATTTTTTTCCATCCTTTCCATGAATCTCTTCCTGTTTTCAACAAATATGGATGAATCCAATGGGAGGTATTTCATAACACTTAATTTCCTGTAAATGTAAAGAATGAAACGCTGAAAATCCGGAAACTTTCAGATTTTTCAAATATAACTGTCTGATTTTTATTTGAATACATAAGAAATAAGGGATTCAGTGCGTTAAAAGCAGAACCATTTTAAAATTTAAAAAATTTAAGGGGTTCCATTTAATAAAAACCACCTAACAATCGTTAGTTTTGATAAAGATTAAAGAATATACAGATTTGGTTTTGTTTGATTTAGACAGGATTATGGCCACTGGCGGGAATATTTTATTAAACCTACATTTGCCTTTTAAAATTTTGCCATTATGAAAATCTCAACTGTGTTGTCGAGAGATAATCACTATGAGTTGAAAAAGCATGTTCAGCACATTAAAAATGTGTATGAGCAACTTTCTCCAACACAACTTCGCGAAGCCATCCTTAAAAGAAAAGAAGGCGTAGAAGCCGATTCCGGTGCCCTGGTAATTGAAACAGGAAAATTCACCGGCAGAAGTCCAAAAGACAAATTTATTGTGGAAGATGAAATGACCAGGGAAACGGTAAACTGGAATGATTTCAATATCCCCATTTCCCCGGCACACTTTGACAAGATTTTCGAAACTGCTGTAGAGCATTTGGAAAAACTTGACGAAGTATGGATCAGAAACAGTTTTGCAGGGGCAAAACAGGAATATCGGATAGGTATCCGTACTTATTGTTCACAGGCATTTGGCGATCTTTTCGCTTACAACATGCTCATACGCCCCACAGAGGAAGAGCTGGCTGATTTTAAACCCGATTGGAAAGTGCTGTGGCTTCCTGAACTGAATCTTTCCAAAGAGGTTTGCGGAACCAGACAGGAAAATGCTGCGGTAATCAATTTCGACAAACGAATAGTGGTTATTGCAGGTACTGCCTACACAGGTGAGATTAAAAAAGGAGTATTTACCATATTAAATTATCTGCTTCCCATGCAGCATAATGTGTTGAGTATGCACTGTGCGGCCAATATGGGTAAAGATGGTGATACTGCCCTGTTCTTTGGTTTAAGTGGAACAGGTAAAACGACGCTTAGTGCCGATCCAGACAGGGGGCTGATTGGAGATGATGAACACGGATGGGCAGATGACGGAATCTTTAATTTTGAAGGCGGATGTTATGCAAAAACAATCGACCTTTCGGAAAAGAAAGAACCTCAGATTTATGCTGCCATTAAAGAGGGAGCCCTTCTTGAAAATGTGAAATTTTTTGAGGGAACCAATAAAGTAGATTTTTCCAATAAAGACATTACAGAAAACACAAGGGTATCTTATCCTCTGCATTACATTCCCGGAGCCGTTATCCCTTCTGTAGGAAAATCTCCTGAAAATATTTTCTTCCTCACCTGCGATGCCTTTGGGGTACTCCCGCCGATTTCAAGGCTTTCCGTTGAGCAGGCTATGTATCAGTTTATTTCCGGATATACTGCAAAAGTGGCCGGAACGGAAACAGGAATTACGGAACCTAAATCAACTTTCAGTGCATGCTTTGGCGCGCCTTTCATTCCGCTTCACCCCGGTAAATATGCCGAGATGCTGAAAGAAAGACTGATTAAACATAAAACCAAAGTTTGGCTGGTGAATACGGGTTGGACAGGTGGGTCTTACGGAACCGGAAGCAGGATTAAACTGGAATATACCCGTGCATTAATAAAAGCTGCTCTGAGAGGGGATTTGGACAACGTTCAGTACACCAATCTGCCTTTATTCAACCTGAGCATGCCTGTAGAATGTCCCGGCGTTCCATCTGAAATACTGAATCCTGAAAATACCTGGGAAGATAAAGCCGCTTACAGGGAAAAACTTTCTTTCCTTGCCGGATTGTTCAGGAATAACTTTAAAAAATACGAAGAAGGGGTTGAAGCCTCAGTAATTCAGGCCGGACCTTCTGAAGCATAAACATTTTTTTACAGTATTAGTCAAAAGCCACAGGAATTGATCCGGTGGCTTTTTCTTTACAGAATAATAGGTTAAATGTTTACTGTAAATCATCAGATGCGGTTTTGATTTTCGATATTTGAAATAATCCATTTATCATGTTTCAAATATTATTACTGTCTTTTATTACTTGTTTTCTTCCTGCAGATAAAAATATTTCAACTATGCAGAAGGAAGAAGATTTTATAGATTGGCAGGAAAACAGAAAACTTTCATGGGATGATTTTCAAGGGAAGCCGGATAAAGATTCTCCCAATGCCGCACTTACCAGTTCGGGCATACAGGCCGATTTTAGTTTCGGTTCAAAAGGATACAGTTTCAGCATCCGCTGCAGGTTTAATAAAAATCGTTCATGGGTGAAAATAAAGACCGATAATATTCTTAGTCATGAACAAGGCCATTTCGATATAACAGAAATTTTTGCAAGAAAGTTCTGCAAGGCTTTAAGAGAATATCGTTACAATGAAAAAACAGTACAACAGGATTTGCAGAAAATATATCATGATGTTTTAACCGAACATCAGGAATGGCAGGTTCGTTACGATCGGGAGACCAATCATTCCATTAACAGGGAAGAACAACAGGCATGGGAAAGGAAAATTGCGGATGCGCTTAAAAGCCTTGAAGATTATAAAGATTATAAGTAAATCCTTCATTTTAATTTAAAGGAACCAATTCATTTTTCACTATAGCGATAATTTTCCCTCCGTTATCAGGCTTAAGGCTTACACATCCGGTAAATTTACTGAAAGCCGGTAGTATACAGGAGTTGGAAGAGAAATAAAAACAGGGGAAACGAAGGCTTTGCTTACCCGGGCCAGATAATGTCACTGCAGGATGGATATGCCCGGAAAATAAATAGTTGTCTTTGATATCTACAGCTTCTTCAGGATCATGACAGAAATAAAAATTTCGTATGGTTAGGGAGTTAAAGATTTCAATTCCGGCCGCTTCGTAATAACGGTTTTCAAGAATATCATGATTGCCTTTTACCAGAATAAAACGGATATGGTTAAAGTCTTTCCTCCATTTTACAAAAAGTTCCAGTTCTTTGTTGGCATTACTGTGAAACAGGTCTCCAACGATGATGATTTTTTCTGCCCTGAAATGTACAATTTGATTCACCAGTCTGTGAAGGTCTTCTTTAAAAACATCCTGCGGAACACCTATTCCTGATTTACGGAAATGGCCAGTTTTACCGAAATGCAGGTCGGAAATAATTAAGGCTTTTTCTTCTTCCCAAAAGATTGTTCTTTCGTGAGACAGCCAGAAATTTTCCCCTTGTATTTTAAACGGTTCCCTCAACATCAGGTGGCAAATTTACCGCTAAAATCGGCTTTTGGGAAAAATCATCTTATCAGTACGAACCATCCTCTTTTTCTAATGGTATTTCCCATATAATCAACGGCTTGCAAAGTCCATACATAAGTTCCGGGATCCTGAGGATATCCGTTTACTGTTCCATCCCAGCCTTCACCGAATGACTTCGTGCTGAATACGAGTTTTCCGTGTCTGTTATAGATATTAAAATAATCCAGCTGCTGAATACCCGCTCCTACAAAATTAAATTTGTCGTTAATACCGTCTTTATTGGGGGTGAATGCATTAGGCACAAAAATATCTGCTCTGGAATGGAATACTCTGACGTTTACATAAGCGGTATCCAAACATCCGTATTCATTCGCCGAAACCATCATGTATCGGATATTGTTGGTAGGTTCCAGATAGAGGGCAATAGGATTTTGAATATTCGGATCATTTAATCCAACAGGTGGGAACCATCTGAAGTTTACTCCGCCTTCAGCATGTAATTGTAAAGGTTGTCCAATAACAACATTGGTGTCTCTTCCGGCATAGGCATTCACTGGAGGAAGCATGGTGATAAAAACACTATCGGTAACAGATTTAGGGCAACCTTTTGTATCTGCAACAGTTAAGTAGTAATAACCACTCCTGTCGGGTTTTACCAAAGTTGTGCGGGAGTTACTGATAAATCCGGAAGAATTTGCCCACCGGAATATAGAACCGGTGGTTGTGGCATTTAAAATTGCAGGACTGTTATAACAAATTACTGTATCCGCACCTGCATCCACAAGAGGATAATCTACCGTGTTTACCTGAACAAAAGCAGTGGATGAGCAAGAGCCGATTCTTGCCGTCACCTCAAATCTTGTTGGCGCATTTACTCTTACTACAGGATGTTTTTTATTGCTCTCCGAATCTGTAAAATATGCAAAGGGGCTCCATTCATAGTGTAAACCGTTGGAGGTGATGTTCAAAATGGCTTCATCTCCCGTACATATTGTTGTATCCGGTCCGGGTAGAAGGGTTACGAAGTCTACCACATTAATTTTTACAGAATCTCTGTTGGTACAGGTTTGATAATTCAAATCAACATAATAGGTAGAAGTCACTCCGGGTTTTACAACAGGATTGGAAATATTGGGATTGGAAATATTTGGACCTCCTGTCCATACAAAATTTCCCTGGCCTTCTGCCAGTAGCTGTACTTCATCGGGAGAACAAATGAGGGTATCTTTAAAAGCCAGTGAAAGGGGAGGCTTATCGAAAATGCCTACTACTTTTACTACCGTGTCTATACATCCGAGATTATCGCCTACCACTAAGCGTATTTCCTTATCGCCGGGGGTTGTATACAAAAAACTGGGATTAGTTTCCGTTGAAATGGCATTTCTCTGATTTCTGATATCAAATTCCCAAAGCCTAGAATTGACCGTGCCATATCTTGAAACCGATCTATCATTAAACCGAACCGGGGAGGTTAAGCAAATTCCATCAATGGAGAAATCGGGAACAAAACCCGGATAAACCCTTACCAAAGATTCCGCTGAGTCGGAACACATGTCATTACGGTTAATTACGAGCTTCACTTTATAAAGACCGGTATCGGAAAAGTTAAACCTTGCAAACCGGTTGTCGGTTTGATAAATAACATTACCGGAATTATTGGTGAATGTCCAGTCGAAAGTTTTAATAAGGTTGCTGGTAGAATTATTGGTAATGTTCAGTTCAAAAGTATTTTCACATAGCCGGTATTCAGGGTCAAGTGAAGCAGCTGCAATTGAACAGGAGGTAATATTCAACTGCAGGTCTTTTCTTTGCCGGGCAATCACTTTTCCGTTGCGGAGCTCTTCCACGCAAACCGTTACAACATAAATTCCTTCCGGAGGAGCAACACCACTGACAATTCCGGTTTTTGGGTCAATGGTAACCCTTCCCCCCAGGGGGGCTGAACCCGAATATGAAGAACCATACGGAACCGATGAATAAGGAGGATTTGAAGGTGGTACGGGGTTATTGCCAAAGCCGGAGGGGCCACCTACATAGGCTTCGCAGAAATAATAACGGAGTTCGTCGCCGTCAGGATCATCCGCCCCGAAATCATAAGTAAAACTGTTATTCGCACAAACCACAACCATATCATCTCCTGTAAACCTTGCACTGTTATTTTCAATGGCATCAGCGCCACCGTTTCTTCCGGGTAATTCCGCAGTATAAGTGGCTCCAACATTATTATACCAATCCACAAAATTGGATATGCCGTTAATCCGGAAGTTTACCTGCATGGAAATGATATATCCGTTGTCGTTTTCGGGAATAGTAACCATAAAACTGTAATGCCCGAGACGGAAACACACGGTAGGGGGATTGGTGATACACGGATTGTTGTGTACCATATTCAGCCTTTCTTCATTTAAAAGCGATACGTTTAAATCTCTTACTCTGGCATTGGTACCTTTATCAAATATGGAAACAATTGCGGGGTTATTAAATCTTCGGTTGTCGTTACAGGTCATGAAAAGTTTGATATATACCTGATAGCTGGACTGTCCGTTGGAGGTGCCCAGGAAAGTATAAAACATCTCACCTCCTGTGATATGATCCGCACGCAGCACCTGAGAGATGCTGAACAGGAGAATTATGAAGAGGTATTTCTTCATAGCGGGTAGTTGTAGTTACTGAATAATTCCATCGGGTTCGGGATAGTTGGATCATATCTGACAGTTGGACCGGACATTCAATTTACAAAAAAATTAATGTTATTACATTATTTTTTTCATCCAAAGTTTATCCGGTTAACTGAAATCTCTGGGGTTTTTTGTATCTTTCAGAAGTTCCAAAAAATCAATGCGTTGAGGATCTTTAAGATATTTTTTCTGTTGGTTTTTTCCATTTTCGCACACCCTGTATGGTCTCAGGAGGTGCTGAAAATTGCCATTGATGGTGCCATTCATCCTCCTTCTGCAGAATTCATCAGAAAATCTATTCAACAGGCTGAAGAAAAACGGGCAGAAGCGTTGATTATTCAGTTGAATACTCCGGGCGGGCTTTTGAAATCTACCAGAACGATAGTAGGGGATATCCTGGAGGCTAAAGTACCGATTGTGGTGTATGTTTCTCCATCGGGTGCCCATGCCGGGTCTGCCGGTGTATTCATTACAATGGCAGCGCATATTGCTGCCATGGCACCGGGGACAAATATCGGTGCAGCTCATCCCGTTGGGATGCAGGGCGGTATTACGGATACGGTGATGAATGAAAAGACCACCAATGATGCTGCGGCATTTATAAGGGCAATTGCACAAAAAAGAAACAGGAACCTCAACTGGGCTGAGGAAGCTGTAAGAAAAAGCGTTTCCATTTCAGAAACAGAAGCTGTTGAGAAAAGTGTTGTAGATCTTATTGCTCCCGATATAAATGCATTGCTCGACAGCATCCATGGCAGGCAGGTGATTACCGGTTCGGGACCGGTAACACTCAATACAGCCCTGGCAAAGGTTTCAACGGTTGAAATGAATTTTTTGGAAAAACTCCTCGACCGGCTGAGTGATCCGAATATCGCTTATATACTAATGATGCTGGGTTTTTACGGTATTCTGTTTGAATTGTATAACCCCGGTTCTATGGTCCCCGGTATTGTGGGAGTGATTTCGATTATACTTGCTTTTTATGCCATGCATACTTTGCCTGTAAACATTGCAGGAATTGCCCTTATAATATTTGCAATCATCTTATTTTTATTGGAAATCAAAATTACGAGTTATGGAATGCTAACCATAGGGGGAGTCATATCTTTATTTCTCGGTTCGGTTATGCTTTTCCGTACGACTTCGGAACTCGAAATCATTCAAATCTCTTTAAGCGTGATTATACCTGCTGTTATACTATCGGCGTTATTTTTTCTTTTCGTAATCGGCATAGGATTAAAAGCCCAGAAGGCCAGGCCCTATACCGGATTAGACAGTTTGGTTGGTGTAACCGGGAAGGCTTTAACTGACCTTAATCCTGAAGGGTCGGTAACAGTGCACGGAGAGATATGGAATGCAAAATCATCAGGAGGAAAAATTTTGGCCGGTTCACCTGTAAAGGTTACTGCCCAAAACGGGCTTACACTGATGGTGGAAGAAATCATGGAATCTTAATGCAATATTTAAAAAATATTTAAACCAAAAACCATATGAATAGTTTTCCGATTTTTACAATTATTTTGATAATATTCGTTTTGCTTATCCTGAGTAGTGCTCTCAGGATATTAAGAGAATATGAAAGAGGAGTGATATTCAGGCTGGGAAGGCTTGTGGGCGTTAAGGGCCCTGGACTGATTCTGCTTGTGCCTGTTATTGATAAAATGGTAACCGTTAGCCTTCGTACCGTGGTAATGGATGTCCCTCCTCAGGATGTTATTACTCAGGATAACGTTTCCATAAAAGTAAATGCTGTAGTATACTTTAGGGTAATTCAACCGCAAAAAGCCATTGTGGAAGTGGAAAATTATCTTGTGGCTACCTCTCAATTATCACAAACCACATTGAGGAGCGTACTCGGACAATCTGAACTGGATGAAATTCTTTCTCAAAGAGAAAAAATCAACCAGAGGTTACAACAAATAATTGATGCGCATACCGAGCCATGGGGGGTTAAAGTATCCACTGTAGAAGTGAAGCAAATAGATCTTCCGCAGGAAATGCAAAGAGCTATGGCAAGACAGGCTGAAGCTGAAAGGGAAAGAAGAAGTAAAGTTATTTCTGCAGAAGGGGAATACCAGGCTTCTCAAAGATTGTCCGATGCTGCAAAAATTCTGGATGAAAGGCCAAGTGCGCTTACACTGCGCTATTTGCAAACACTTACTGAAATAGCAGGAGATAAGAATTCTACCACAATATTCCCTGTTCCCATTGATTTGTTAACTCCTTTTATGAATAAAGCAGGATTAAAGGTTAAACTGGAAGATGAAGGAAATGATAAAAATAATTCGGCAAATGCTTAAACAGGATTAAACATCATTTTATTAAGGGTAAATGTTTAAATTTACCCTTTTTCATTTTATATTTTTGGCTACCGGGTTATGTCTAAGTTTCTTAAAAGGATATCGAACAGAATATTTTTGCACAATATAAAAAATTACGAGCCGAGGGTTTTTGAAAGACCTGATAAGATGCTCGATGTGAAATCGGCCTGGGAAGGGCATGAACTGATTATTAAAGACATTATAAACCGATTTCAGTTAAACACCGCCAGATGCCTGGAATTCGGGGTAGAATTCGGTTATTCCGCTGTGGTATTCTCCAATTACTTTGAAAAAGTAACCGGAGTGGATACATTCCGGGGAGACGAACATACCCTTCATAAAGGCGATCATTTTGAACTGACCAAAAGCCGGCTCTTGCAGTTTGAAAATATAGAACTGATTCAATCAGACTATAAAGAGTTTATTCAAAACAATGATGATCAATACGACCTGATTCATGTGGATATAGTCCATACTTACGCAGATACCTATGCATGTGGATTATGGTCGGCTCTGCATAGTACCTGTACACTTTTTCATGATACCGAAAGCTTTCCGGAAGTAAAAAAGGCAGTACATGATATTGCCAAAAAAACGGGGAAGACTTTTTATAATTATAAGCCTCATTACGGATTGGGAATTCTGGTATAATCAGAACAGCTCACCTTCCTTTACTTCATCCAAGCCTAAAGGAGGAAGACCGGGGTAGGAGAATGGCTCAAATTTTCTTTTGCCGTCAGGCCGGGGCTTGTTTCCTCTTATACTGTATACCGTATGGTAATTCAGAAGATTGTAAGGTATTTCATATTCCAGGAGCTGCTTCATGGAGTTGCTGTCCAATTCCGGATCCAGCCATTTCTTTTCCATTGCTTCATTGGCAAACATTACCGGCATTCTGTTTTTGTTAAATCCGCTGTTGTGGATTAATGACATAATGTGATTGGCCGGGCGGGTTAGGACGGAAAAAGTTTCTGTAATCAGCCCGGTTTCCAAATCTGCCATTAATGGGTTATAATGGTACACGGCAGGAAGGCAAAACACCGGGCGGTTTTTCATTGAAATGAAATATGGGATTTTATTTTTAAATCCTTTCACTTCCCTGTGTTCGTAAAATCCTGTTACGGGAATCAGGCATCTTTTGTTGCGGATTCTGTACCAGTAAGAGCGTTTATCATTCAGTAGTTTTTCTATTGTGGCATTACAATAAGACTTTCTGAATTCCCTGATTTTTTCAGGTGAATCCATAAATTCGGTTACCACACCCCACTCAAGGTCTTTCAGACGGTATGCTCCATTTTCGAAAACGATGCCTTTTACCCTGGGAAAGCTTTGAGCCAACAAATGGTCGTGGGGCTGTATGGAATCGGCGAGAGCGGGTTCTATAACCAGTTCAGGGAAATATTGCCTGATTTGGTCGGCAGAAAGGTAGGTGGCAACATCATAGCACATATACCCCGGTTTGGTGTACTCAAATTTACAGGATTCCCATCAGCTATCAGATTAAATCTGCATGATTTAACGGTAAAGCGGCGATGAAGCTGTGAAGAAGTTCAAAAAATTACGGATTTCCCTGCATTATATTAAATAAAAAAATAAAATTTGCGTTGTATTTTCCTATTACCCCTAAACCGCAAAAAATGAGATTATTATTTTCCGTACTGCTTTCTCTGATAGTTTGGTCAGCTTCAGCCCAGGGTAAATGGGTTGCCATTCTCACAGAAGGTAGTTACTACCAGGGTTACAAAACCTTTGATAGCTTAGAAAAATGTCTTGACCAGGTAAAAGAGCTCACTAGAGAAGGTAATTATATCACCGATTTGGAATATGCAGACGGAGAGTGGAAACTGGTTTACTCTGCTGATCCTCAAAGTTCCGCTCAGTCGTGGGTTATGAATGAAGATTTTCCTGAAAGATGGCTGAACGAACAAAAAACCAAAGGTTATAACATTTTCCGTCTGGCTTACGGACAATTCCACTGGGTAGCATTTGCAAGAAAACAAACCTTTGAAACTAAGCAATTATTTAAGGAACTGCATACCTGGGATGAAGTGATTTCCTGGCTGAAAAAAGTATGGGTTACCGAACCCAAATACAATATTGGCGATATTGCTTATGGAAACGGAACCTGGGGAGTATTGCTGAATTATTCCAGTAGCGAAGAGCATCAGGTATTTACGGTAAGTGATACTTATCCCACAGCCTGGATGCAGCAAAAATTTAACGATAATTACAACATCTCGGCCATTGAGACTGATGGTGAGAAATGGTATGTGGTAATGACTCGCAAGCAGTTTCAAAAATCTGAGCTTGCTACAGCTGAGTATGATAAGTTTCCATCTGACAGAATTTCCCAGGAGTGGAAGAAAAATAAAAGAATTACCCAGCTTGTATACAAAATAGATCCGGAGGAAGAACTTTTACAGGAATTGGTGAACATGGGGCAAAAGATGTCTGATAAGGGGAATTATTCTGAAGCTGCTTTTTATTATATGCAAGCTTCGGAACTCTCACCTAATAACCACAGTATCTGGAATAATCTTGCCTGGGCCCTTTATAACGGTGGTGAATGTGAACTTGCCTTAAGTTATGCCGAAAAGTCGCTTGCCTTAAAACATACCCATTTTAATCTGCATACTATGGCGATGATCCTGCATTGCCTGGATGATCATGCTACGGCATTGGAGTATATTAACAAAGCCATTGATACTTATTTAAAGGAGAACAACAAGTTTGATGACGCTACCTATTACCTTGACAGGGCGGAAATTAAGTTTGCATTGAAAGATAAAAAAGGAGTGCTGGATGATCTTAAAAAGGCTGAGGCAGCAGATCCATATAATAAGGTAGTAACAATCAGGATCGAAGAATTGAAATCAAAATTGAATTAAAGTACTTTAAGCAAGAGTCTTTCGCTGATTAAGGCAGATTGCGTATTTTCAATTTTCAAACATTCCCGTATGAAATTGAAAGTAATGGCAGTCGGCCTTTTTTTATTTTCCTGCCTTTATACAGTGAACGCTCAAAAGTTTGTAAACGGATCTGAACTGGAACTTATTGGAAAAATGTTTCCCGACGAGCCGGGATATAGCAGGTTAGATACAACAAAATGGCCGGATCTTCCCGATCCGGTAAAAAGCCTGCTGCAGCATTCTGCCGGGTTAGCCCTGAGTTTTTCCACCAACTCTAACAAGATATCGGCAAAATGGTGTGTGGGAGGAGCCGGGGCGTTAAATAATATGACGCCGATAGGGCAGAAGGGACTTGACCTTTATATCAGGAGGAATGGAAAGTGGGAATATGCGGGGGTAGGGAGGCCCAAAGACAAATGTTCATCTTATACACTGATTGAAAATATGGAAGACGGTTGGAAAGAATGCTTGGTTTATCTTCCATTATACGACGAATTAAAATCAATTGAAATCGGAATAGATGAAGATGCTCAGATCAGAAAGCATCTTGGTCCTTTTAAAAAAAGAATCCTCGTATATGGTTCCAGTATTGTTCATGGTGCCAGTGCCGCAAGACCGGGAATAGCTTACCCTGCCAGGCTTTCCAGGAATACCGGATATCAATTTATAAATTTTGGAGTGAGCGGCAGTGCTAAAATGGAGGCTTCAGTAGCGAAATTAATTGCTTCAGTGCAGGCGGATATATATGTGTTAGATTGTGTACCTAATAGTAATCCCGAAGTGATTACTGAAAGGACTGCCAATCTGGTTAAGACAATTCGTGCCGCACATCCCAATGCCCCTATTGTAATGATTGAATCTATTGTAAGAGAGTCGGGAAATTTTGACACTAAAATTGCAGCTTTTGAAAGCCAGAAGAATATCAACTTCAAGATAGAATATGAAAAACTAATTGCTGAAGACGTAAAAGGGTTGTATTATATCGAAGGAAAAGATTTAATTGGCCACGATCATGAGGGCACTACGGATGGTATCCACCCCAACGATCTGGGTTTCGACAGAATGGTTCAGATTATCGAACCAGTGATGAGAAAGGTGATAGCAGAGATTGAAAAATAAGTGTGAATTGAAAGCAAGAGGATATTTTTTGGCCATCATATCCGCAGTATTTTATGGACTGATACCATTGTTTATTGTTCCGGTAAAATCTGCCGGATTTTCTTTGAATGTATTTTTATTTTACCGGTTTGGACTGTCGGCTATTGCCTTAGTGCTTATTCTTGGGTTGAAGGGTACTTCGTTTAGGGTGAATAGCAAACAGTTAATAATATTGTTAAGTCTTGGGCTCGCATATTCTCTATCTACAGATAGTTTGTTTTATGCATATGATTTGCTTTCTCCGGGAATTGCATCCATTATATTATTTGTCTTTCCCGTATTTGTGGCCTTAATCATGAGTGCATTTGGAGAAAAAATCAGTACCGCCACAATAACGGCTTTGGTGATTACCACACTGGGTATCCTTGCGCTCGGATCAAAAGAAAACCTTTCTGATATTAATTACTTTGGATTATCGGTTGCTGTATTATCAGCATTATTTTATGCAACCTATGTGGTAATTGTAAAACAATCCCGTATGAATGTTTCCGGAATAAAACTTTCCTTTTATTCCCTTGCCTTTTCTTCTCTTTATTTTCTTTTAAAAGTAATTTTTCATCGCGAAAAACTCATAATGCCCGCAACGATTGTAATGGTAAACCTTTCAATGATTGTCATATTCTCCACAGTGTTGACGCTTATCACGCTTATTTATGCCATACAATACATTGGTCCTACGCAAACCTCCATTTTAAGTGCCCTTGAGCCTATTGTTGCTGTATTGATAAGTGTGGTAATGTTTGGAGAGCGGCTTACGGTGAATGTTTCGGTTGGGATTATTCTTGTTTTAGGAGGGGTGCTTGTAAATATTTTATTATCGGAGCGAAAGAAAAAGATTGTGGGGAGGTAGTTGTATTTCTTCAATGGAAAGAAATATTTTCCTCCGGGGGAAATAACTTTTTTTATGGGAAATTGGCAGCCCCAAAATGTGTTTTTCCCCAATGATTTGGGCCCTCCCCCGCCACCACCGCCACCCGGTTTTGGGGATACCGGGCAAAACCCATTAACCTGAATAACCTGTGGTTTCCAGGGACTGTTGGTATCAGGTAACTAATAACCGGTTATGCCATTACCTTTTGATGGCAGCATAACAAAGTTGACTTGCTGTTAAATTATAACCATGAGAAAAAAGCCATTATTCAGCCGAATTTTTCTTTTCAAAAAATCATCATATAATACAAATAAAAAAAGCTACCCTGCCGGTAGCCTTAAAAATAAATGTTCCGAAAAGTTTAAAATCCAATACCTATATACAAAGAAATAGCGCTGTTGTGAGCATTTTTCAGAACCTGGCCTGAGATGTTATCATCTTTACCAACATTACTTAATCCATGAGTATACCTTGCGCCAAAGTGAAAACCGTTCAGTTCTACTCCGATTCCTCCTGCAAGCCCGAAATCAATCCTTTTGAAATTTTCAGGTTCCAGATCAGCCACATCATCAATTTCACCATTGCTAAGGTGTTTGATATTGGTTGAAGCCAGATAACCTGCATAAGGTCCTGCGTGAATGTTGAAATTTTCAGTCAGGTTTATTACTGCCAATACCGGCATTTCAATATAATTAAAATTAAAGCGGTATTCTCCGTCTCCGAAAATGTTGTTGTAAGCTATTTTAGAGCCTTTTGAAGAATACAAAAGTTCAGGTTGAATAGCAAAACCTGATGTTACCGGAAGCTTGGCGAACAATCCAAGATTAAGTCCAACCTTCATGTTGTTATCCTGCACTTCATCTACGTAAAAATTAGAAAGATTTACACCTCCTTTCACACCTATTTGAGTATTCTGGGCATATGCTGCTATACCAAAAAGTGAAAGGGTAACGGAAAGCCATAAAGTCTTCATGATATTCATTTTTTGTTTGCTTTTACCAGTAAAATTCTTATTCCCCCTTTAAAATTCTGGGATACAGTTAATTAAAGCATATTTCCGAGGAAATCCTTCCCCATTCATTACTGCGCTGGCACAGATGTTTTATTAGTTACCGGAAAAATAATTATGAAAGCAATATGGAGCGGGGCTATTGCCTTTGGCCTTGTAAATATCCCTGTAAAACTATTCTCCGCCGTTGAAGCTTCTGAGCTTGACCTTGATATGGTAGACAAAAAAGATCACTCTAAAATCAGATATAAGCGGGTGAGCGAAAAAACAGGAAAAGAAGTAACATGGAGTAATATCGCCAAAGCTTATAACTTAAACGGCAATTATGTGGTTTTAGATGATAAAGACTTTGAAAAGGTAAGCCCTGAAAAATCCAAAACCATAGATATTCAGGAATTTGTAGACCTCACCGCTATAGATTCAGTTTATTTTGATACTCCATATTATGTTCAGCCGGCTAAAGGAGGGGAGAAAGCTTATGTGCTGTTGCGTGATGCACTAAAGAAATCAAAAAAAGCGGGAATTGCCACATTTGTATTAAGGTCAAAAGAAAATCTTGCCATTCTGAAGTTTAGCGGGAATATTTTAATAGTTCAAAAGATGCGATATGCCGATGAAATCAGGGATTCAAAAGATATTAAAGTTCCTTCCCTAAGTTCCAAGCCTGCTGAATTAAAAATGGCTTTAAACTTAATAGAGCAACTTTCAGGAAAGTTTGACATCTCAAAATATAAAGACACTTATTCTAACGAATTGTTGAAACTTATTAAAGCTAAATCCAAAGGCAAGAAAATTAAACAACCTACTATGAAAGTAGTTCATTCTTCTAAAGATGATTTAATGGAGCAGTTGAAAGCAAGCTTAGGCGGAAGGAAGAAAAAAGCCTCCTGA
>Ga0207868_1000090_pt1 | contig 120904 bp, 84 predicted proteins | sample Passage237B_FD_187370 | JGI IMG/M metagenome (GOLD analysis project Ga0207868, IMG submission 187370) | Cellulose adapted compost microbial communities from Newby Island Compost Facility, Milpitas, CA, USA - Passage2 37B (SPAdes) (version 3) ...
GGAAAAACGCTTCTTCTTCATTTTGAGATCTCCGCAATAGTGGTAGATTAACTGGAAATCTCATCAAGTTCATGGTCCTAAATTCGGGGGTAAGGTCAAAATAAGCCAAAGAGCCCAGCACACCATGATTCATAGTGTGTACGTGATAACCCGCCGCATTCGCCTCTTCTACAGTACGGAAAAGACTCGTTACAGGATCGTCGCCAACCAATGTGTATCTGCCTTGCAGACGGCCGCCACCTTCCGCCATATATTGCTGTATTGTTTTGGTTTGATCGGTCAACATCAAACCAGCTTTGACGGTAAGAGTATCCTGCGTGAAGGTGTAATCCACCCGCGCCTGATTGATTTCGTCTTTGCGGGGATCAGAATAACCGTCGTATTGCCAAAGTCGCGCATTTTCGAGCGAAATCTTTGAATTGTCGTAGTAATGGCTAGCAACGTCTCCCCGAACTTCAAAGGTAAAAGACAAGGGTGCCGCCTGCACATCTGATCGACTAATATTTGCCTGTTTATCCGGTTGAGCTTCCGCAGTCGAGCGGCTGTATGCGAAAACAAGATTGGAAGATTCATTAATATCCCAATCCGCTTCAATGCCTGTGCTCATGCCGACTTCCTGCGTGACAGGATTATTGACAAAGAAGTCCAACCCCGCATTGGTAATCGTGCGATAAATCAAAGTTTTATTGCTGTCGACCAGGTGCTTTTCGCTGGTACTGTTGCTGTACCACGCAGCGCTCTCATATTCCAATCCCTCTTGTTGGAGATCTGAATATTGTGCATCCAGGGTCAGAGTCAAATTGTCCGATGGCGCAAACTGAAACACCAAACTGCCATTCAATCGTTCCCGTTTAAAATCTTGACGTCTAATCACTGACTGGGTTGGCAAAAAATCAACTTCCAGCTCATTTCCTTGGGCATCAGGCAATTCAATATATTGCCCAATCGATCCGGGGCGACGTGAGTTCCAATCCCAACGACGCACTTCCGCTGCATCACTCTGATACTCACGCTCTTGATAACTAAGTGCGGCGAGAATACCGATATTGTCGTTGATCGTTGTGCTGAAAAGACCTGAAATCGAAGGCGTTACGTCATCAATATTGGATTCTTTCAAGCCTTTGATTGAACCGGTAATTTTATCGCCGACATCGAGCGGTCGCGCGGTTTTGACATTGACCGTTGCACCTATGCCGCCGGATTGTGTCGCCGCGGTAGACGTTTTATATACCTCTACGCCGCTTACCATTTCTGCAGCAACTGTATCGAAGTTGAATCCTCGACTGGCATTCGCGTTCGGCATTTGCCGGCCATTGAACAGAACCGTATAAATTGCGGTCCCAATCCGCGCACGGTAATTTGTCGGCCTTCGCCACCGCTGCGATCGATCGAAACACCAGTAATACGTTGCAGCGATTCCGCCAGGTTTGTATCCGGAAACTTACCTATATCCTCCGAACTGATTGCGTCTACAACGCCAGTAGAATCGCGTTTGGTGTCCACTGCATTTTGCAAACTCGCTCTATAGCCAGTCACTATGACTTCTTCGCTTATGGGCGCATTATCAGGGGACTGAGCATAGGCTCCAGACGCGGTAGCAACCGCAAGACTGAGCAAACTCAAACAAAAAGTTGGGTGTGTATATTTTGATTTCATAGGGGATTTTTCCTGTAATTATTATAAAAACTCAATCCGCAAGGTTAAAAAAGGAAAAAACAATTGATAATTTTCCTTTTGTCACCAGCCTACTTGCGAACCGGGCGTATTGGATAACATTTTTGCCTCCGTCGCCAACTCCCCACTTAGGTATAAAAATATTAATTCTAAAAATCTATTTTTTAGAATTTCCCCACGACAATATATTTCATCACCCGCCATTACTTAAAAAAATAATCATTGGCCCAAAATAAAAACGGGACCAGACGGTCCCGTTTTGTATATAAGTATTTTTTATTTGTTGCGTAAGTAAAAACAACTACATTTTAGTTGGCGCGCAACAATCCCAACTTGTAAGGCCGTCCATCGTATGAACCACTGTAACCGCTGAGATTGACGCCCTGATACAGGAACTGCAAATTACACGCATCCAATTCCATTTTTTCATCCCAACCGGAACGCACCATTTCTCCGTGGCTAATTTGCTGTGTCCACTGGCCACCGGGGAAGGTTACATTGCTGAGACCGGCAAATGGATCATTTTCGCTGGTTTTATAAGCAACCCACGGACCGTCCAATGAGGTTGAAGTCCAAGCGCGGTATAAACGACGGCCTTCCGATGCACCCCAACCTTCCACCATCAATAGATATTTGTTGAGGCCTTTCAATTTATAAACATTACCTGCCTCAAACAGAATATTTTGACCACCAGCGCCTTGTACGTTGGATGTGGTCACCTGATTGATGTCGAAATTGGGGAAATTACCGATTGGTGTTTTTACCTGATACATTTTTCCGTCATCTTTAAAGAAGAACAGGTAGCAGGCTGTATCGTTACAAATCACCCAATAATCAAGCGCACCTGCATGGCCGCCGGTTACGCCCGGCCAGAAATCCTTCGGAGCGGACCAACTGTTGGGGTCACTGATATTGGTTGACGTGGTGTATTTAGCATTCCACTGCGTCACTATGTACCAGCGGTTTTGCGGTGAGAAATAAAATACCTGCGGTGCAACAGTCGAGCGTCCGCCGGGCGCAAAAGTGACATGGTTGGCCGCTGGCGCCTGGTCGAAATCCGTGAAATTCAAATAAATGGATTTATAGGAACCAGAGCCATAGGCTGTGGCAAATACATGGTATTTATTGTCGTAATAAACGATCGTCGGATCTTTTACGTTTTCATAGCCATTTTTCGGGCTGATGATCGGCTGGGTTGAAGTCCAGCGCAAAGTCGCCGGCAAATCACACGCTACAGGCTCTTGCGGCGGAACAAATCCTCCACCGGCATTGGAATAAATGGCAAAACCGCTGAGTGTGGCATTGTCGATTTGCGATTCCAATTCAATCGTCAGCGATTTATCCGCCACCATAATATTTGGCACTATCACTTCATATGCCGTGTCATGCCCAACTTCTGCAAACAAATCGAAATTCTGCAGAACAGGTTGACCTTCCACTGTGACGCTGAATTGGCGCGCACCCGTTTTGGTTTGGTACAGCTCAACAAAATGCAGTTTTAAGCTGTAGGTGCTATTGGTGACAGGAATTTCATATTTATAGGTGCCAAAACGCTCGGACTGATACAGCGTGTCCTGGCTTACGCCGTCAATGGGGTCGGTGGTGGTATTGACCGTGCCGCCGCTGTAAAAACGGTCTGCCTGATATTCCACATTGTTCAGAGTCGTCGCGGCCCCGCCCGCGTTCACCGCATACACCAGGGTCGAGCCCGCAGGAATGCTGCCGGATGAGCTGCTCGATGATGAAGAGGAAGAAGAGCTTGATGAGCTTGACGAAGAGCTGCTGGAACTCGATGAGCTGGATGACGATGAACTTGCTGAGGACGACGAACTGCTCGATGAAGAGGAGCTGCTGGACGATTCAGTTCCGCCGCCACAGCCAGAAAAAATGCCAACCGCGAGGAGAAGCCCAAGGCGTATAAGTCTTTGACGATCAGATGGAGTTTTCATATCCCTTCCAAGCCGAGTATCGGACAATTGATTGTTATTGCTTTATCGTTGGCCCATCACAATCGCCGAAACCGCTTGGAAATGGATCAGCGGCGAGGATGGACCTTCACCGCTTCCATTATTTCATATGATGAATTGAGTTCTATGAGAATGGCGTATCAAATCAGGTCCCTTGGCCATCTCAAAATCCGCCATCACATCTTTTGAGACTGTTTTTTATAGGCGTTTTCCTGTTTTGATCTGCAAATGCGCTTCCTTGCCAGCCACTGGAGGCAAGCCTGCTCTCTGCCCCGGTTGACCGCCGCCCACCCATAAAGTCACCTTGCCGGGTACCACAGCGCGAGCGCCGGCTTGATCGACTGTGCTCAAAAGTTGTTGATCCAGTTGGAAAGTCACGCGCTCGGTTTTGCCTTTGGGAATATGGACGCGTTTGAAGCCCACCAGGGTTCGGATCGGCGATCCTGCAACGTCGTTATGGGTCGCATACAGCTGGACCACTTCGTCGGAATCCATGCCACCCGTATTGGTAACATCCACCGATACAGTCACTGCGCCCTTGGCGCGCCACTGCTCTGGCGATACTTTGACCTTGTCATAGCTGAACAGGGTGTAGGACAGACCGTGACCGAACGGGTACAGCACTTCTCCGGTGTGGTAGCGGTAGGTGCGATTCGCCATGGAGTAATCGCTAAATGGCGGCAGCTGCTCCACCGAGCGGTAGAAGGTCACAGGCAAGCGTCCGGCGGGGCTGAAATCACCAGCCAGCAGGCCAGCAACCGCTTCCCCACCCTGCCCGCCTGGATACCAGGCTTCCACAATCGCAGCGGCAGCTACGTCATCTTCGTTGACGGCTAGAGCGCTGCCGTTGATCAACACCAATACCACCGGTTTGCCTGTGGCATAGAGCTGTGTCAAAAGATCGCGCTGTACTTTCGGCAATGCCAGATCGGTCCTGTCACCTCCGCTGAAACCCGGCACCGGCACAGGAATTTCCTCGCCCTCGACCTGGGCGGTCAAGCCGCCGACAAACACCACAGCATCCACTTGTTTGGCTGCCTCGACTGCTGCCTGCGCGCCCGGATTGGAAGGCAGGCTCCACACCAATTTTTCATCCCCTTTTTCGCCGCGCTGGAAGGCTTCGACTTTCAGGGCATAACGTTTACCTGCCGTCAGTTCCACAGCACCGCTGGCAATGGTCGGACGCCAGTCGACGTTCCAGGCATCGAGAATCAATTTGCCGTCCACCCAAATGCGATAACCGCCATCCGCCACATAACGCAGGGTATAAGTGCCGGTTTCAGGAGCGGTCAAATAACCCGTCCAGCGCGCTGCGCCACTGCGCACTTCATTGATCCAAGAGACGGTCGCATTAGGTTCTACGCGTTTGCTCAGAGGTTTACCCTTGAGCTTGTTATCCGCATAAAACTCGGCCTGCAATCCGCGGGTGCGGCATTTTGCATCTACACACAAGGCATCATCGGGGATTGGGGTTTGCACCGGATCCAACAAGCCAGAACCCTGCACATAACGCACATTCGCTTCACCAAAACGCGCTTGAATGCCTTTTAAAACCGTGACTGGTTGCGATGGATTGCCGTTGTAATTACCGACCAATGAATCCAGCGTATCCGCATTGGGACCCACAACGGCGAGCGTGCGGATATTGGATTTAAATGGCAAAAATCCGTCTTTGTTTTTCAGTAACACCAAAGCTTTTTCTGCCACCGTGCGTGCAAAAGCGCGATGCTCGTCGGTGTCATTTGCGGCGGGCGTAATATGAGGAAATACCTGTGGACGAGGATCAAACTGCCCGAGACGCATTCTCTCGGTAAACAAGCGCACCAAAGCTTCGTCGATTTGTTTTTCCGTAAGCAGATTTTTCTCTACGGCTTTGCGAATATTGTCGGCCTCGGACGCATCACCGCAAATCAAATCCATACCGGCTTCAAAGGCGACTTTAATGCCCTCTTCCGGTGTTTTGGTGTATGCGTGATTTTTTTCTTCGTAAATATCGTAAACCGCACCACAGTCCGATACCACATAACCATCAAAGCCCCATTTTTCCCGCAGTGTTTTTTGCAGCAGATCCTTGCTGGCACAGGCAGGCACACCGTTGACCGCGTTATAAGCGCACATCACCGAGCGCGCACCGCCTTCAACAACCGTTGCGCGAAATGCCGGCAAATAGGTTTCTTCCACGTCTTTCGGGTGCGGATGAATATCGTCGCGATGGCGGCTGGCTTCCGGGCCACTATGCACCGCGTAATGTTTCGGCGTGGCCACAGTTTTTAAATAACGTGGATCGTCGCCCTGCAGACCTTTTACAAACGCCACACCTAAACGCGCCGTTAAATAGGGATCTTCACCGTAGGTTTCCTGACCTCTGCCCCAGCGCGGATCGCGGAAAATATTGACGTTGGGCGACCATACGGTCAGCCCGGCGAACCAATCCGAACCGCCAAAACGGTGTTGTTTGGCGTAGTGCAGAGCGCGAAATTCTGTGCTGATGACATCAGCGATTTTAAACATCAGGGAATCATCCCAGGTCGCTGCCATACCTATGGCTTGTGGAAATACTGTCGCATCACCCAACGCAGCGACGCCATGCAATCCTTCATTCCACCAGTTAAATTCCCGCACACCCAAGCGCGGAATCGCCGGCGCATCATTGATTAATTGCGGAATTTTTTCATCCAATGTCATATGCGCAACCAGATTTCTGGCGCGCTCTTCAAAACTCAGCGATGTATCCTGATACCGCCGCTTCAGCGGAGCATCCGCCTGGGGCAGCAAAGGCACAAGACATAGAGAAAACAACACACTCTTTAGAACATTTCGACGAATACTGCGAAACGCGGGAATGCCGGAGATCATGAAGAATTTCACCCTGATGAAAATTATCGTTATGAAATTAAATTGCCCACGGATCTTGGGGATCCGCGGGCAGCGCGCGCAATCAATATTGATTAAATGTAGACTATTTTGACTTATTTTTATTAAAAGTTTTTATGCTCAATAGTCCAATTTGAATTGCAGATTCCGCAGGAATTACCAAGGAACATACCGCGACCATTAGCGCCTTGATTATCCTTTAAGTGCCAGTTGAGCCACGCAACACCGACCCGCGCAAATTCACCGCCGTTATCCTGGTCGTAAGTACCACCGTGACCAACCGGCAAATTCGCATGGTAAACCGGCACATGATTAATCGATTGATAATCCCGCTGACCGTTTGAATAAGCGATATCGGACGGGCCACCATTAAAATAAGCAACGGGCGTGTGCATCCGGGCATACACATTCTGGCTAGGGTTCAGCAAGCCGCTATTCATCGCTACAACAGTAGATAAACGCGCATCGCCTGCAGCATTTAAGGCCATCAAGCCACCACAGGAATATCCCATCACAGCTACTTTTTCTTCGTTTACGCGGTTATAGAGTGAGCTACAAGGGTTGTCGTTTTGCTCAGTTACCCAATCGATTGCAGCTATGTGCGTCGATCCATTATCCGGATCGTTGCCAACGCCATTAGGAGCACCATTCGCGATCACCAAATAACCGTGCGAAGCGATTTCCGCCAAAAACTCCGCAGAACTCAAACCATTTGCACCACAGCCACCATTACCCCATGAAACGATCGGCAGTTTTTCATCGGTAAATGAAGCGGGGCGATATACGGTATGGCGAGACAAGGTTTGATGCTGCTCCACCACCACATCGCGATAAGACCCGCTCAGTGGCGAACCGCGATTTGACCAGGAGACACGATTGGGTGCCGGGAGTGGATTCTGACACTGCGCCACACCACTCGACGAAGAACTGGACGAAGAACTGGAGCTTGAAGAACTTGAACTCGAAGAGCTCGAACTCGAGCTAGATGCAACACCCGATGAAGAAGCATTTGAGCTTGACGAACTGGAGGAAGAACTTGATGACGACGATGAGGAGTCGCCTCCTGACCCACCACATCCGGTAATGACCAAGGATGCCAATAGTATTAAACCACCACACCACCTGACTTTTTGAATTTTGTCGTTCATTATCGTTATCCCCTGATTGCAGTAATCGTTTTGATGACCGGCAACGGGAACGCGCCAAAAGCAGAATGAAACGCGGTTCTACCGGTGCCTGAAAAAAATCGAGGGTTAACAACAACCGTACGCTGGTGACAATCCCGAACGGCAATAACCCTCAAAAGGTGCAACGCACCAATAGGACTCGGTGACACGGACAATCCAGTTCCGCTAAAAACCCTTTCACTTCAAAATTTGCGCAGGTGCAGCTAGCACAAACCAAAAGCCATCTCAAAAATGCTGCGCTTGGTAGCTCGGCTGATTTTGAGATGGGTTCCGATTAAAAATGGGATTTTGAGATCGGCATGAAGCACTCAAAGACCATCATTTCATATGATGATATAGTGATTCTACTTATACGGGAAGGCTAGTTTTTAGGGAACGGAGGAGACTCACACGCACAATGTGAACAGCCTCACTCTCAAGAATGGGGGGCAATAAAAACTGGGCAAAAACGACCAACTCCCTTTGGTCGCTCAAATAAAAGCAGGGCCTCGCTTTACTTCAATTCGACGACCACTACAGATTTGGCGGGAACAGTTACAGTGAACTGCTTGCCTTTTTTCTGTGCGGAAAATGCTTTAGGTGCAACTTCATTCTTTTTATCGAATGTGTTGTGTGAATCCATATTTTTCGCAGTGAGAATCTGACCATCAGCGCGCTTCCAGTTGCCATCGAGGGTGATATCAATCTTGGAGGTCGGGTGAATATTGGTTAAAGCCAACACCACTTTTCCATCCGTTGTTTTAGCCGCAGATGCACTGACCTGAGGTGCAGAATGGTCGCCCAATTTATATTCGCGATTGCCTTTGATATCCAACGGCAAATATGTCGCCTGCTGAAACGGAATATACATTTTGAATACGTGATAAGTCGGCGTTAACAGCATTTTTTCGCCGTCAGTCAAAATCATCGCCTGCAGCACGTTGACCATTTGCGCAATATTGGTCATGCGAACCCGGTCGGCGTATTTATGGAAAATATTGAGGTTCAGCGCCGCAACCAACGCATCGCGAATGGTGTTTTGCTGGTGCAGGAATCCGGGATTATCACCTTCTTCTGTGTCGTACCAAGTGCCCCATTCGTCAACATAAAAGCCGACTTTTTTCTCCGGATCATATTTGTCCATGATCTCGGTATTGGCCTTGATGTAATCCTCGATTTTTAAGGTGCGCGTGAAGGTCATCAACCATTCTTTTTCCGGGAATTGAATGGCGCGGCCTTTTTTCTCCCAATCGCTGAGCGGCAAGGTGTAATAATGGTGGCCGATACCATTCATGCGCAAACTCCAGTTTGGCTGAACATTTTTCATCAAAGTCTCGGTCCACTCGGTCAAATGCTCATAACCGCCGCTGGCAATCAATTCTGGTCGATTATCTTCCGGTGTTTTCAGGAAGGTGGCGTAGTGCTTATAAAGATTGGCGTAATATTCCGGGGTCATATTGCCGCCGCAACCCCAGGTCTCGTTGCCAATCGCAAAATAATGCACTTTCCACGGCTCTTGCCGACCATTTTGCCGGCGCAAGTTGGCCAGAGTGGAATCGCTGGGCGAGGTCATATATTCCAGCCACTCGGCCATTTCCTGCGGTGTGCCGGTGCCCAGGTTGCCATTGATGTAAACTTCGGCGCCGAGCATTTCTGCCAATTCGAAAAATTCATGGGTGCCGAACGCATTGTTGTCGGTGACACCACCCCATGAGGTGTTCACAGTAACGGCACGTTTTTCTCGCGGGCCTATGCCGTTGCGCCAGTGATATTCATCCGCAAAACATCCGCCCGGCCAGCGAATCAAGGGAACGCGCAATTCTTTCAAGGCTGCGATCACATCGTTGCGAAAACCGCGGGTGTTGGGAATTTTGGAATCCGGACCTACCCAAATCCCTTCGTAAATTCCACGCCCCAAATGCTCGGCGAACTGTCCGTAGATGTTTTTATTGATCGTCGCACCTGGACGATCGTCGTGGATTTTCACTGATACATCAGCTTGCGCCACGGCGGAAAAAATGAATGAACAGGCCAAGCTGATACATCCAACGGATTTAAGAACGGGGGCGAGCATAAGCACCTCTTGATTTATTGTAGGGACCCCTGGCGCTCGCATAGCCTTGCCAGGGACTTCAGGTTTGCGCAATGTGAATCACCATAATCCATCTCAAAGTTCCGATGTTTTTGGCGACTGATTGTTGAGATCGCTTATAAAAATAGCTGATTCTGGGATTTTTGCTGACTTCGAAGGGAGGCGCGCCCTAATTAGAGCGCAACCACCTCGCACTCCGCCAAACTACGGGACTTGGCAATTCGATAGGTATTGCGTAAGGGTCGACCAAACCAGTCGCTTTGCACTTCGAAAATATCGCCTGCGCGTGTCTCGAAGTTATCAGCGAAACTGAGTGTACTGGTACCGAAGAAATGAATATGAATATCGCCTGGACGTAGAAAGGCCCGATATTTGAAGTGGTGATACTCCAAATTGGCAATGGTGTGCGACATATTGTCTTCGCCACTGACAAATGCTTTTTGCCAGGCGACCTCACCATCGCGAATAATTTTGGAGATACCTTCAATGGAACTGGGTAATTCACCCAAAGCCAATTCCGGCCCGATGGAACATGGGCGCAATTTACTGTGGGCCAAATACAAGTAATTAATTTTTTCCGTTTTGTGATCGGAAAATTCATTACCCATAGCAAATCCCAAACGATAGGGCTTGCCATCATCGCCAATGAGATAAATTCCCACTACTTCCACTTCGTCACCGAAATCCAGAGCAAATTCCGGCGATTCAATATCAGCTCCCGGCGCTGCGATTATGCTGCCATCGCCTTTATAAAACCATTCGGGCTGAACACCAACTTGACCAGCAGCGGGCTTTCCACCTTCCAAGCCCATACGAAACATGCGCATGGAATCGGTCATTTGGGCTTCATCCGCATTTAATTTTGCGTGCATAGCCGCGCGCGTATCCGCGCTACCCAAATGCGTCAACCCAGTGCCAGCCACCAAAATATGGGCGGGGTCGACATGTGAGATCGGCGACAATAAGCGTTGATCACGATCCAACTGATCGTAATCCAAATATTGTCCCGAGCGATTTTCCTCGACAAGATCAGACAATGTGCGCCGGCTGTTGATGGCGGCTTTTGCCAACTCATAAATACCGCCGCGCCAATTGAGAATTTCGACTTTTTCACTACTGTGAACCAAGCCTACGCCAATGTCTCCGTCGTCAGTGCGATACTGGATGAGATTTTTTTTCATTATTTAATTAATCAACGAGAATATTTTTTATCGAAATCCTGACGTGAATCCTGCAATAAAGTGCGCACAGCTTTATCGGCTTTTGCAGGGTTTTTTGCCGCTATTGCCTTATAGACGGCTTCATGTCGTTGCAGTGACAATTCATGAATTTGTTCGTGCCAGGAAGTCAGACTGATGGAAATTGCGATGGCATTATGGAGCGTATGCCCGATGTAACGAATCACGTCGTTATGGGTTGCATCCAAAATAGCCTGGTGAAACCGAACATCCGGCTCTATGGATTCGGCGATGGTTTTCGCATTTACCATTCCGCGATATGCGCTGGCAATTTTTTCGACATCTTCATCTGTCGCTTTTTCCGCTGCCAGAGCAGCCGCACTCGGCTCAATGGCCATGCGCGCTTCAAACAACATGTCGAGAAATTCATTAGCGGGTAATGATTGTGTGACCCAATGCAAAACATCTGGATCTAACAAATTCCAGCGATCCTTGCTTTGCACGATCGTGCCAACTTTTGGTTTTGAGTTTAAAAGTCCTTTTGCAATCAATATTTTGGTGGCTTCCCGAACAATCGGACGACTCACTCCGAATTCGGCACACAATTCCGGTTCAATCGGTAATTGTTGTCCTTCCTTATAATGACCTCGAACAATTCTCTGTCCCAAAAGATCAACCGTCTGGGCGTTTAAATTTTTTGGTTGAAATTGTTTGGTTTGCATATTTGTGACAGCTTGATCTCGTAATCTGACAGACTATATCATATGATGATTGAAAAGCAACGAGCCCAATGGGCTATTATGTATGCTTTAAATCGCCCCTAACAAAGATTGATTCTCCATGAGCAAACCGAAGAGAAGTTTACGGTCATCCCAATGGTTTGGGACCAATGACAAAAACGGTTTTATGTATCGCAGCTGGATGAAAAATCAAGGAATTCCAGAGCATCAATTCAAAGGAAAACCTGTCATCGGCATCTGCAATACCTGGTCAGAACTGACCCCCTGTAATGCTCATTTGCGCCAAATCGCCGATCGCGTAAAACAAGGTATTTACGAGGCTGGCGGATTTCCCGTTGAGTTCCCGGTTTTTTCCAATGGCGAATCCAATCTTCGCCCTACTGCCATGCTGACGCGCAATTTGGCTTCCATGGATGTGGAAGAAGCCATTCGCGGGAATCCCATCGACGGCGTGGTACTTCTAGTCGGATGTGACAAAACCACCCCGGCACTGCTGATGGGTGCAGCCAGTTGTGACGTTCCGGCCATAGTAGTCTCCGGCGGGCCTATGCTCAATGGTAAACATCAAGGAAAAGATGTGGGGTCTGGCACGCTTGTCTGGCAAATGCACGAAAAATTGAAAACGGGCGAGATTTCTCTGGAAGAATTTCTCACTGCGGAGGTGGGCATGTCCCGCTCTGCGGGAAGCTGTAACACCATGGGAACAGCGTCCACTATGGCCTGTATGGCCGAGTCACTCGGCACCTCCCTGCCCCACAACGCTGCTATTCCCGCTGTCGACTCCCGCCGTTATGCCTTGGCCCACCTTTCCGGCATGCGCATTGTGGAAATGGTCGAAGAGGATTTAAGGCTGAGTAAGATCCTCACACGCGAAGCCTTTATCAACGCCATACGCACCAACGCAGCCATCGGCGGTTCCACCAACGCCGTTATCCATCTGAAAGCCATTGCCCAGCGCATCGGCGTTGAGCTGTCACTCGACGACTGGCAGACCTACGGTAAAAACGTCCCAACACTGGTCAACCTGTTGCCCTCCGGCAAACACTTGATGGAAGACTTCTACTACTCGGGCGGCCTGCCTGTGGTACTGCGCCGCCTGGGCGAGAACAATTTGCTGGAAAAAGATGCCTTGACCGCCAACGGCCGCAGCATCTGGGAAAACGTTCAATCCGCTGCTTGCTACAACGATGACGTTATTCGAACCTTCGAAAACCCATTGGTTAAAAACGGCGGCATCTGCATTGTGCGCGGCAATTTGGCTCCGCGTGGCGCCGTATTGAAAGCCTCCGCCGCCAGCCCTCACTTGATGAAACACCGCGGCCGCGCCGTAGTGTTCAACAATTTCGACGACTACAAAGCCCGAATTGATGATGAGGCGCTGGATATCGACGAAACCTGCATCATGGTGATGAAAAATTGCGGGCCGAAGGGTTATCCCGGCATGGCGGAAGTTGGCAATATGACGCTGCCCGCAAAAATCTTGAAAAAAGGCGTGACCGACATGGTGCGTATTTCCGACGCACGCATGAGCGGAACCGCGTTCGGCACAGTCGTTCTTCACGTCGCACCGGAAGCGATGGAATTCGGCCCTCTCGCCGCAGTACAAGACGGCGACATGATTATGCTGGATGCGGAAAATGGTGTGCTGCATCTGGAAGTGAGCGATGAAGAAATTGCAGCGCGCATTGAGGTGCTGAAAAAAAATCAACCGTTCATCAAAACCGGCGGCTATCTCGAGCTCTACCGCAAGCATGTATTGCAAGCGGATGAAGGCTGCGATTTTGATTTTCTGGTGGGTTGTCGCGGCGCGGATGTTCCTGCGCATTCTCACTGAGACAACACTCTTACTTAGAAACCTGTACGTCTTGATTTACGAGAACTCCATTTATGGCGCTCAGCAATTCATACCCGAGTCTTAAAGACAAAGTGGTTTTTATTACCGGTGGAGCTTCCGGTATAGGCGCTGCTTTAGTGGAGGCTTTTTGCCGTCAGGGCGCGCGCGTGGCATTTGTCGATATTTTGGAGAGCGATGCCGAGCAGCTGTGCAAACGCCTCAGCGAAATTCAAGGTGTTACCGCTCCGCGATTTTTTTTCTGCGATATCACCCAAACGGCAGAATTACAAAACACGATAAATATCGTCTGCGACGAAATTGGTCCTATCAGCGTATTGTTGAATAACGCTGCCAGCGATACTCGCCACGATTTTCGTACGATTGATGAAAATTATTGGAACAGTCGCATCAACGTCAATTTGCGTCACGCATTTTTTGCCATTCAGGCGGTCTATCCGCAAATGAAATCCCTCGGCAGTGGATCGATTATTAATTTCGGCTCCATGAGCTGGTACGAATGCCAGGGAAATATGACGGGTTACACCACGTCAAAAGCCGCCATGGAAGGATTAACGCGCGGACTTGCGCGCGATCTCGGCAAAGACAATATTCGTATCAACACCCTTATTCCCGGCTGGGTTATGACCGAACGGCAATTGCGGGATTGGGTGAACGAAGAAACCTTAAAAGATATTCAGCGCAGCCAGTGCTTGAAAGATCGCCTTATGCCAGATGACATTTGCGCGATGGCACTTTTTCTCGCCTCTGACGACAGCAAAATGTGCACAGCACAAAATTTTATCGTCGACGGCGGCTGGATCTGATTAATTGGAGTGAACATGACGATTTCGGGGAAACAATTAATTGGCGGTGAGTGGACCGCTGGCGACGGCGGAGCATTCCACGCAGTCAATCCGACCAACGGAAAGCGTTTGATGCCGGCAATTTCCATTGCCTCCAATCGGCAAGTCGAAGCAGCGGTGCGCATGGCCGAGGCGGCCAGCAAAAAATTCAAGCACACACCGTTGAATGTGCGCGCGGATTTTCTGCGCAGCTGCGCCGATCAAATAATGGAGCTCGGCGACGAATTATTGGAGCGCGTCTCAGAAGAAACTGGTTATCCACGTGCCCGCGCTGAAGGCGAGCGCGCCCGCACCTGCAACCAATTGCGCATGTTTGCCAGCTATATCGAATCCGGCGACTATCTCGACGCGCGCATCGATACCGCACTTCCCGACCGTCAACCTCTGCCGCGGCCGGATATCCGCCATATCAATCAGCCGATCGGCCCGGTAGTCGTATTTGGCGCAAGCAACTTCCCCCTCGCCTTCTCCGTTGCTGGTGGCGATACCGCGGCAGCTCTCGCCGCCGGTTGCCCTGTTATAGTCAAAGGTCACCCGGCTCATCCGGGCACCAGCGAACTGGTCGCCCAGGCCATTGCCAAGGCGGTCAATCAAGCAGACCTGCCGCGCGGTGTTTTCTCGTTTCTGATCGACCAAGGCCACGCAGTCGGAGCCCAACTGGTCAAGGCGCCAGCGGTGAAAGCCGTGGGCTTTACCGGTTCCTTTGCCGGCGGTAGCGCTCTGGTTGCACTTGCCAATCAGCGTCCCGACCCTATCCCTGTGTTTGCAGAGATGGGCAGCGTCAACCCTATGTTCCTGCTGCCCCAGGCTCTGAAGAACAACGCCGCAGGTCTGGCGGCCGGGTTCGTCAGTTCATTCACCATGGGTTCCGGCCAGTTCTGTGTGAAGCCGGGCTTGGTGTTTGCGGTTGAAGGCCCGCACCTGGAGGAATTCATCGCCGCAGCGAGCAAACTCGTCGCAGACGCCGCTCCCGCTGTGATGCTGAACGATCGTATCTGTGATTCGTTTGGGAAGGCGTTGGACGAGCGCATTAGCGCGGGTGATCTGCAAGTTCTCGCTCAGGGTAAAGCGCCGGACGGGCAGAAAGGGTTCTATTCACAGGTGACTTTGTTTGGCAGCACCGCAGCGACCATTCTGGAAAAACCCGAACTTTTGGAAGAAACCTTCGGTCCCGCGTCCATCATCATTCGCTGCCGCGACGAGAGCGAAATGCTGAATGCGGCGCGCAAGCTGCCGGGGCAACTTACCGCTACCCTGCACGGCACCGAACAGGAATTGGCCGACTTTGCTGCTCTGGCCGACCAGTTGGTCGAAATGGCGGGCCGCTTGGTCGTCAACGGCTTCCCGACAGGGGTGGAAGTGTGTCATTCAATGGTGCACGGTGGCCCCTTCCCGGCAACCTCGGATGCCCGTTTTACCTCAGTGGGGACTAATGCGATTATGCGTTTTGTCCGTCCCGTTTGTTATCAGAACTACCCAGAAGCGCTTTTGCCACCCGCTCTGCGCAACCACAACCCACTGGGTATCACCAGACTGGTCAATGGAGTCAGAACGGCTGAGCCTATCGCTTGATAGGCTGACCTTGCAGCGGCTCGTTCGGTCCGGCGAGCCTTAACAGTCAACGATAAAAATAATGAAACAGGGTTACTTATGCGAATCATCTATCTGCTGGCATGCCTGCTCGCCTTCGTAGGCTGCGGTGAATCCGGAAAACAAGCTGATCATGATCATGGCAATCAGGGGAAAAAAGCCCTGGTGATCGGCTTCTCCCAAGTCGGCTCCGAAAGCAGCTGGCGCACTTCCTTTTCGGAATCGGTAAAAGCTGAAGCCGCCCGTCGTGGCATCGACCTGAAGTTTTCCGATGCCCAGCAAAAGCAGGAAAACCAAATCAAAGCGATCCGCAGTTTTATCGCCCAGGGCGTAGACGCCATAGTGGTTGCCCCAGTGGTGGAAACCGGTTGGAAGCCTGTCTTGGTGGAAGCCAAACGCGCGGGCATCCCAGTGGTGATTGTCGACCGCAATATGGCCCTGGATGACGACTCCCTCTTTCTCACCCGTATCGCCTCCGACTTCGTCGAAGAAGGCCGCAAAGCCGCGCGCTGGTTGATGGAAGCCACGGGCGGCACCTGCAATATCGTCGAGTTGCAAGGCACCGTAGGTGCAACCGCCGCTATCGACCGTATGGCCGGCTTCAAAGAAGTGATCTCCGCTTACCCAGATGCCAAAATCATTCGCTCTCAGACCGGTGAATTCACCCGCAGCAAAGGCAAAGAGGTGATGGAAGCGTTCTTGAAGGCAGAGCAAGGCGGCAAAAATATCTGCGCTGTGTGGGCGCACAATGACGAAATGGCCTTGGGTGCTGTGCTCGCCATTAAAGAAGCGGGGCTGAATCCTGGCAAAGATATTTTGATCGTCTCCGTCGATGCAGTGCCGGATATTTTCAAAGCCATGGCTGATGGCGACACCAATGCCACAGTGGAATTGAGTCCACATATGGGCGGCCCGGCATTTGATGCGATCGAAGCTTATTTGAGCGGAAAACGGGATATTCCAAAACTGATTACCGTTGACGGTGGCGTCTACACCCAGGAAACCGCCGCCGAAGAATACGCCAAGCGCAAGAAGTAATTCCCATGACTGCGCGACCAGCGGCGTTACAGCTCAATAAAATTTGTAAGAGTTTTAATCGGGTCAGCGTATTGCGCAGCGTTGACCTGGAACTGAGAGCAGGCGAAATCCACGCGCTTCTCGGCGAAAACGGCGCTGGCAAATCCACTTTAATTAAAGTGATGACGGGCGCTTATTCGGCGGATGGTGGCGAAATTATTCTCGGCGATAAAACCATATCGCCGCAGACACCGAGCGATGCCCAGAAGCTGGGCATCAGCACTGTGTATCAGGAAGTCAATCTACTGCCGAATCTCAGCGTTGCGCACAATCTTTATCTCGGACGCGAGCCGCGCCGCTTCGGTTGTATTCAGTGGAAAAAAATTCGCGCCCGCGCCACTGAACTGCTAAAACGTTTCGACCTCGACATTAACGTCAACGAACCACTCTCCTCTTATTCCATTGCCGTGCAACAACTGGTTGCCATTGCGCGCGCGGTGGATTGTTCTGCCAAAGTTTTGATTCTCGACGAACCTACCGCGAGCCTCGACGCGCGCGAAGTAGCGCTGTTATTTCGTGTAATGCGCGATCTGCGTGACAGCGGTGTGGCCATTTTATTCGTCACCCATTTTCTCGATCAGGTTTACGAAGTTACCGATCGCATTACGATTTTGCGCAACGGCGAACGCGTCGGCACTTTTGCGACCAACGCACTGCCGCGCAATGAGCTGGTTGCGCATATGCTCGGCAAAGAATTACACGCGCTCGAACACCTGTCGCATCACTGCCCGCCCGCCGGTCGCGAAGAAGATGTGTTGTTGGAGGCGGATTCTGTCACCATCGCCAACGGCGTTGAACAATTGAATTTCAAAGCACGCCAGGGTGACGCCATTGGACTTGCCGGATTGCTCGGTTCCGGCCGCAGCGAAATCTGCTCCATGTTGTTCGGCTTGAGTCACGTCACTTCCGGCAAAGTGTCCTTGGCTGGCAAAGAATTCCGTCCCAACTCGCCCGCCGCTGCCATCAAAAAAGGCTTTGCCCTGTGTCCGGAAGATCGCAAAACTGAAGGCATAGTCGATCCTTTGAGTGTGCGGGAAAACCTGCTGCTCGCCCTGCAGGCGCAAAAAGGCTGGTGGCGTCCGATACGTGCGCAACAGCAAAAAGCACTGGTGGACGAAGCCATACGCGCATTAAAAATCGTTTGTAGCGATGCGGAAAAACCCATCGGGCAACTCAGCGGCGGCAACCAGCAAAAAGTGATTCTGGCGCGCTGGCTGATGACCAAGCCGCAAATTTTTATTCTCGATGAACCGACTCGCGGTATCGATATAGGTGCGCACGCGGAAATTCTCGAATTAATCCGCAAATTGTGCGCTGAGGGCATGACGCTGATAGTCGCGTCCTCCGAAATCGAAGAGCTGGTCGCCTTCAGTAACAAAGTTATTATCATGCGCGATAAAAAAATGGTCGGCATGATCGAAGGTGATGCCATTACGGAAAATTCCGTACTGTCGGCCATCGCCACACCGGTTTGATTCTATGCGAACGATTCAATTATTCGATTCACGATTCCTGCTGCCGGTTGTGGCACTGGCGCTGATTCTGCTCACCAACCTGGTTTTGAGTCCGGAATTTTTCCATCTGGAATTCAAGGACGGGCGGCTTTACGGCAGTTTGGTGGACGTGCTCAACCGCAGCGCGCCCTGTGCGCTTTTGGCGATTGGCATGTCGTTGGTGATTGCCACCGGGGGCATTGATTTGAGTGTGGGTGCGGTTATCGCTATCACAGGAGCCGTGTGCGCCAATCTGCTCAACAGTTCGATCGATTCCATTTCGCTAATCGTGCTCGCAGGTTTGTTTGTCGGCGTGGTTGCCGGCGCAGTCAATGGCGGTTTGGTGAGTTTTTTCGGTATCCAACCTATAGTTGCCACATTGGTTTTGATGGTGGCCGGGCGTGGTATCGCGCAGCTGATCAACGACGGCCAAATCGTCACTTTCCAAAATCCCGCGTTTGCCTCTATAGGCGTCGGCTCTATTTTTGGCCTGCCCTCCCCTGTGGTGATTACCCTGGGCATTTTTTTATTGGCGCAGGCGTTTGTGCGTCTCACCGCAATGGGATTGTTTATCGAGGCGAGCGGCTGCAATCCCAAAGCCAGTTCCTATATCGGTATTCCAGTGCGCACCATCAAATGGTCGGTGTATGTGATGTCTGGCCTGTGCGCAGCGGTTGCGGGCATGATTATTACAGCGGATATTCACGGCGCCGATGCCAATAACGCGGGACTCTGGCTGGAATTGGACGCGATTCTCGCCGTGGTACTTGGCGGCGCATCTCTAGCGGGCGGGCGTTTTTCTCTGCCACTAACCTTGATTGGTGTTTTGATTATTCAGGCCATGACCACCACCATCATCATGAGCGGCATAGATCCGAAATTTAACCTGCTGATCAAGTCGCTGATCATTGTTACGGTGTTGCTGTTGCAATCGCCGATTCTGCGCGGACAAATCCGCGGTTTTTTCGCCCGCAAACATAAAGCGGAAAATTCAGCAGTGGTGGAAAGTCAGTCATGAGCGCTCGCTTTATTCCTGTTGTCGTCACCGCTGTTTTATTCCTCGCGCTGCTCATTGCCGGCTCGCTGCAATTTTCCGGCTTTGCCAGCCCGCGCGTGCTGTTGAATTTATTAACTGATAACTCCTTTCTCGCCATTATGGCGCTCGGCATGACCTTCGTGATTTTGTCCGGCGGCATAGATTTGAGTGTCGGCTCCGTGCTCGCTTTGAGCAGCGTGCTGTGCGCGATTCTGGTGGAAAAACACGGCTGGCACCCATTGCAGGCAATTCCGGTTGTGCTAATTGCTGGAGCGGCTTTTGGCGCAATTATGGGAGCGCTGATTCACGTCTATAAACTGCAGCCGTTTATTGTGACCTTGGCGGGCATGTTTTTCGCGCGCGGTCTTGCGACAGTGCTCAGCGAGCAATCCATTCCCATCACTCATTCGTTTTTCGATTCCGTCAATAATTTCGGCTTTAGTGTGTTGGGCGGCTGGATTGGCAGCGCAACGCTTTTATTGATTGTCGTATTTGCCTTCGGCCTGTGGCTCGCGCATTTCACGCGTCTGGGTGGCTATATCTACGCGCTCGGCGGCAATTCCACGTCCGCCGCGCTGCTCGGTGTGCCTATGGGCCTCACCACCATCAGCATTTACACCTTGAGTTCAACGCTCGCCGCCCTGTCCGGAATTGTTTACACCTTCTACACCGCATCCGGTTACGCCCTCTCCGGCGTTGGCATGGAGCTGGATGCCATTGCCGCAGTGGTGATCGGCGGCACATTGCTCACCGGCGGTTATGGTTATGTGCTGGGCACTCTGCTCGGCGTCATGATCATGGGACTGATTCAAACCTGGATTTCCTTCCACGGCTCGCTCAACAGTTGGTGGACGAAAATTTTTATCGGCAGCCTCGTGCTGGCTTTCATTATTTTCCAGCGTGGCATTTCCGCAGGATTCGGAACGAAAAAAGCGAAAATATGACCTTCGAATTAGTCGATATCATCGAAACCGCCAACACCTTGGGTGAATGCGTTCTGTGGGACGAGCGCCAGCAGGCCGTCTGGTGGACGGATATTCACGAGTCCAGACTGTATCGACTTGTTTTGGCCAACCGCGCACTGACGCAATTTAATTTGCCGGAGCGTTTGTGTTCCTTCGGTTTTACCGACGATCCCAATACGCTGATTTGTGCATTTGCCTCCGGTTTTGCGCTATTCAATCCGGAAAATGGCGAACGCGAGTGGCTCGCACGACCGGAAGCCGATTTTCCCGGCCACCGTTTTAACGATGGACGCGTCGACCGCCAAGGCCGTTTCTGGGCTGGCAGCATGGTGGAAAAAGCGGATATCGCCAACGGTGAAAAAGGCAGTATTTATTGCTTGAGCGGCAACCAATATCGCAAAACCTTTGGCGGCATCGGCATTTCCAACAGCATTTGTTGGAGCCCTGAGTCCGATAAATTTTATTTTGCCGACTCCACCCGCTACACCATTAATGTGTGCGAGTTCGATCCTGTCAGCGGTATTCCCGGCGCGCCGCGCGTTTACGTAACCACTACACCACCTTTTGAGCCAGATGGTTCAGTCGTGGATGCGGAAGGCTATTTGTGGAACGCCTTGTGGGCTGGTGGCAAAGTGATTCGTTACGATCAAAAAGGCCAGCCGAGTGCGGAATTGAATTTACCCGTCACTCAACCGACCTGCGTTACTTTTGGCGGGGCAGACATGAATCTGCTGTTCGTCACCACCGCGCGAGTGGGATTGGATGCGGAGCAATTAAAACGAGAGCCGCAGGCCGGTCATCTTTTTATTTACCGAACTCCTTTCACCGGCCTGGCGGAAACGCGCTTCAAGATTTGAAGCGCGAGACTTTCACAGATTTGCCGTTGTATTGCACTGACGTATCCTGGGTCGAAAAGTCCGCAGCATCTTGGCGCGGACCACTGATCCAGCGCACGCGAATTTCGCGATTCTTGACCATACCGGCAAATTCGCCTTTGCGCTCGCCAATCGTCAAAGTGCCTGCCGCCTCGTCATAGCTGAACGGAATGCGCGAATAAGCGCCTTTTTCGTAGGCGTAGGATTTGCCGTCATCCTCATACAATTCGTAATAGCCATTCGCGCCTGTATATACGGTCACGGTCAACGGATCAGCAGGTTTTTCATCCACATATTGAATATCCGGACCCGTTGGTACTATTGCACCAACTTTTACAAAAATCGGCATACGTGCATAGGGAGCATCTGCTTTTATTGTCTGACCACCCGAGAAACGTTTTCCGCTATAGAAGTCGTACCAGTCATTACCTCGCGGTAAATATACAGAGCGACTGCGCGCTTTGAATTCGTATACCGGGTTGATCAAAAATGCCGGGCCAAACATATATTGATCGCTGATATTCCATACGGCCGGATCCTGCGCATAATCCATTACCAAGCCGCGCATCAAGGTGCCGTCTTTATGATAAAAATCGCCCGCCGCGGAATAAATGTATGGCATCAAGCGATAGCGCAAACGAATATGCCAGGCGATGCTTTCATAAGTCTCAGAACCGGGAGCGGCGATGTTATAAATTTCGCGATAGGGGTTTTGTCCATGCGCGCGGAACAATGGCGCAAAGGCACCGAACTGGAACCAGCGGGTATTCAGCTCCTGCCACTCAGCTACTTGGTCTGAATCGAGATCCGTATAAGGTCCGACAAAACCGTTTTTGCTGGAACGGAAACGATCTTCCGGCGTAAATCCGCCGATATCAAACGTCCAGTTCGGCATACCGGAAAGCCCGACATTAATACCTGCAGCAATTTGATCTTTCATATCGTCCCAGCGCGACACTATATCACCACTCCAAATAGCGGATGCAGTGCGCTGAATGCCGCCGAAACCGGAACGGGTCAGAATAAATACGCGTTTTTCCGGCGCGGATTTTCGATCGCCCAGATATACGGTTTCCGCATGGGGCAGCGCATAGGCATTAAAATATTCCGCTCCTGTTCCCAACGCATTCGGCGTCATAAAATCCTTGCGCGCAGTAAAACTGATATTGGAATGCATATCCGGCTCAACCGCATCCAACCACCAGGCATCAAACCCAAAACGATTGATTTTGTTGTCCATCTGGCGCCAGAAAATTTCCCGCGCCTCCGCTGAAAACGCATCGTAAAACGCGTTCAAATAACCGGGGCCGATCCAGTCGTAATTTTTCGCATCAATATTTTTGTTGAACATATAACCTTTGACGTTGAGTTCTTTGTAATGCTCAGTGGTGGGATAAAACTTCGGCCATACGGAAATCATGATCTGTGCATTCAGTTCATGCACTTTATCCACTAAGCCTTGCGGGTCGGGGAAAAATTGCGGATCAAAATCGTGGCTGCCCCAGGCATCTTCCGGCCAGTAGGACCAGTCCAACACGATGTTGTCGATTGGAATGCGTTGCTTGCGATATTCCGTCACTGTGTCGATGATTTCCTGCTGGGTTTTATAGCGCTCGCGACTCTGCCAGAAGCCGTAGGCCCATTTAGGCAATAAAACAGCTTTGCCAGTCAATCGGCGATAACCGGAAATTACGTCGTCTTTGTTTTTGCCGACCACCAGAAAATAATCAATGGCTTTGCCTGTGTCGCTCGCCAGCGACAATAATTGTTCTTCTGCAGGAGTCTGCGGAGCATTTTGTAACAGACGGAAATAACCACCGCCTGGTTTCCACTCGACCACCAGGGATTTTTTCTCGCCGGCTTTAAATTCCACATCAGTATTGTGATACCAGGGATTCCAGTTCATGCGCCAGCGGTGCAGCAATTGCTGATTATCCAGCGACAAGGTTGCATAACCGCTGGAGTACATTTTCAGGGTATGTTTGCCAAAATTTTTCGCTTCCAGTGTTCCGCTGATGACTATGCGAAGATCTTTGGCTTTTTCGGCTTCCGGCGGCAAGGGATTTTCACGCACGGAGGCATGACTTAAAAATTGATAATCGACATCCGCTTCTGTGCGGGTGAGCAACAGCTTATTGCCGTCGTAATAACGCACGGTGAGCCCGCCTTTTTTGCCATTGGCATCGTAGAGTTCAAAGGCATCTGCCAAAGGTGCGGCAGGTCGCGGATCGCCGAAACGGGTGACGGAGGCGTTATTCCACAGCAAACCATAATTTTTACTGGATACTAAATAGGGAATGGCTATTTCCAGGTTATAAGTGGTCAGCTCGACATCGTGGCCGGCGTAATTGACCAGGCCATTCTGATGTTGTCCCAAGCCGTAAAAAGCCTCGCCCTGCTCGGGAATAAATTGTTGTTGAATGGAATAGGAATCCGCAGCCACCGGGCCCGGTTCGTCAATCACAGGGCCAAAGCGGCCGCGATTGGCTTCCGCTAAAATGGGGTTGCCCGCGCGGTCAAAATAGCTGATTTTGCCGCTCGCCAAATCCACCCGCACTTCCAAAGCGCGGGTGCGCAATTGCACTTGCGTCTCGGTATTCACCATATCGAAGGAAACCGCAGCCGGCTTGGCATTGACCATCAAATAATCCGGCAAATCGGCAAAATCGCTTTGCGGCGTCGCGGTGACGCGCACTATATCGTCCGCATAGAATTGAATGCGCAACTTGCGCACTTCACTTCCTGCGAGCGTTACTGTCACGCCATAGCGATCCTTTACCACCTGCTCCTTACTGGCCGTGCCCTTGTCAATAATATTGCCAACACACCCAGACAATAAGAAAGCTGTCAAAACAGCAATAAATAAAAAGGTTGATCGTCGAAGCATAAAGCCCCCGGTTATGATTTATTTTTCTGGATCATCTCAAAACGCCATGCCCGGCTGATTTTTAAGACGGTTTTTCAATAACTACACGTCCATTTTTTTATTGAACATCGGTCGATTTCTGCCACCGAATGCCATCAAGTATAGAACCCCAGGAGCCATCTCTTAGGGGTTCCAGCCAACATAAGAGAACGGCGCGCAATTGTGACACAAATCACGAAAAACCCACCATCGTAGTACTACTCTGTCAAATATGTGCCAATATCGAGATAAATTATATTAATCATATGAATTGATTATTTGATCACATTTCGCCTTACGCTCAATTGATTCCCAATAGGCGCTATGGTGAGATTGAGGCCACCTCGAAAAACTAGCGCGCTTGGCTAACTTTTGAGAACACAGGTTTCACAAGGTCGCACTCGCTGACGAAAACTGCATTTGCATAAGCCGAGTAAAACAGAGAAGGCAGAATAAATTGGCTTAAAAAATTCTCTTTTTTGTTAATGCAAATTTATTTGCAGAAAACGGGATAAATCACCTTCCATGGGGGGATTTTCCCTAAATGAATAAACCGACGGAAAACGACTGACGGATCGGATTTGCGCGGCCTTCCGGCATCAGCGCTCTCGACTCGTCGCGCCATCAATTATTAGATTACAAGGCCCATGTACGAGACGCCCAGATTTTATAGAAGTGCCGCAATTCTCTTTGCGTCTCTTGTTATTACGACGATTCTGGCTGGCTATATCAGTTTCGAACAAACCTTTTTGGTCGACCGTCTATTACCCGCTTCAAAAAGCGTACTTCCTTGGGAAATCCAGGCCAGTTCCGATTCTGAGCAGGATGGTGAATCGACTATTCAGGTCCATGATGCAGTGCAAACTCTCGACTATAGCTTTACCTTGTCCGATAAGGCTGCCTACAGCTATGCCACCCTGGCTCTGTATTTCAATCCGCAGGATACCGCTACCGAATTCGCCAATCTGGCCAAATATCCCCTGCTGCGATTCAGCGTCAAATGTAATCCGGCCAATACATTGAGTTTTACCGCCGTTACTCGCGACAGTGCATTTGCAGACGAGAATCATCCCAAAGCCTTCCGCATTCCAACCGCGTTTTTCTCCTGCAACGAACAGTGGGAAACCGTCGAAATTGATCTGCGTCATCTGGAAATTCCCGAATGGTGGCTTAATTATCACGGCGTGAGCTTGTCCGACCGCGGCTATCAACTCAGTCAAGTCGCCAATTTAAGTTTTGGTGTTTCGATCCAAAGTCCGCGACATACACCCTCATCCGTGAAAATTGCCGATGTCGAATTGATTGGACGCGACTGGCGTTCTTTGTACTTTTTTGCAGCATTTGCCGGAATTATCTGGCTGACATTCGGCTTCTGGTTCTTCAAGGTGCATATGAAAATCTTGATCGCCACCTTGGAAGAACAAATCCAAAAAGACCGGCCCTTGATTGCCTATCAGCAGTTGTCCGTCGAGCCACATAGAGATAAAGAAAAAAGCGCGGTGTTGCGCTATATGGCCACGGAATATGCCAATCCCGATATCAGCTTGGAAACGGCCATTTCCGCACTCGGAATTAACCGCACCAAGATGAACAGTATTTTGAAGGACGAAATCGGCCTCACGTTCAGCGCTTATCTCAACAAATTACGCCTGACGGAAGCCGCCCGCCTACTTTCCGAAAAACCGGAAGCCAATGTTGCGGAGATTGCCTTTTCCGTTGGCTACAACAATGTTTCCTATTTCAATAAGTTGTTTAAAAACGAGTATGGATGCTCACCCAAAATGTTCAAATCCATATATTCCCAAAAAGGTGAAACCGCAGGGGCCGATAATGAAAATGTTACACAATCCTAAAAAAGCTGCTCTCAGCGCCGCAATATGTGCGCTCTTATGGCAAGGAATTTCAGCGCACGCTGACAACCCTTTGGTATCGCACGTTTTTACCGCGGATCCTGCTGTTCGATATTACGATGGCCGATTTTACGTCATGGCATCCCACGACAAAGACGGCGCTACCAGCTACGACCTCAGCGATTATTATTTATTTTCCAGTGATGATTTAATCAACTGGCAGGATCACGGCATCATATTTGACGCCCGTGCCAACACCACCTGGGCAACCCAAGCCTATGCACCGGACTGGATCAAACGCAACGGCAAGTACTATCTGGTATTTCCCAACGGTGCATCCAATATTGGTATTCTGGAAGCGGAAAAACCCGAAGGCCCCTATCGCGATTTAATTGGCCGAGCGCTGATTACCCGGCAGACCCCCAATGCCAACGTAGAGTGGTTATTTGACCCCGGCGTATTTGTCGATGACGACAACACCATGTACGTTTATTTCGGTGGTGGTGGTCCAGGCAACGCGCGCGTCATTAAACTCTCTGATGATTTGCGCAGCACCGTAGGCTCCGCCATCACCATTGATGCGCCGAAGTTTTTTGAAGCGCCTTATATGTTTAAGCGCAACAATACCTATTATTTCAGTTATTCCACAGACAATAGCGGCGGCTTCACCATTGATTACATGACCAGTAATAATCCGACTACGGGTTTTCAACATCGTGGAACGGTTATTCCCAATCCCATTAATAACGTCGGCAACAATAATCACGCATCTTTTGTTGAAGTGAACGGCCAGTGGTACGCGTTTTATCACAATCGCGCGGCGTCCGGCGGCAGTGTATATGAGCGCTCCATCTGCGCCGATCTTGCCTATTTCAATACCGATGGCACTATGCAAAGAGTGCAGACCACCACTCAGGGTGTGCCCAAGCTGAAAAATTTCGACCCTTACCGCAAGGTGGAAGCTGAGACGATCGATCGTCAATCCGGCATTGAAACCGAACGCAACCAAGACGGCACCATGCACGTGCAATTTTTCAACAACAGTTGGTTGCGCGTTTCCAACGTGGATTTTCAATCCGGCGCGACCAGTATTGATATCAATGTGGCAGCCTCTTCTGCGGCCACATTGGAAATTCGCCTGGATTCAGAAAACGGACCACTTGCCGCAACTATTCAAGTACCAGCCACTGGCGGTCTTACCAGTTTCCGCACCATCAATGCGAGTGTGAGCGGCGCGCACGGTGTAAAAGATATTTATTTAAAAGCGCGCGGACGCGTGAACGTCAACTGGTATCAATTTATTTCCGTACCACCGGATTGCGGCAATGAAAACGGCGTTGCTATTTGTTGCGATATATCCGCCGACGTGGACCGCAATGGCTGGGGCGTGCAAGCCGGTCAGGAATGTAAAGTCACGGAAGAAACCAAAGGCTATGCGCCACTCAACCCTCCGTCCGTTATAGCGGCGATTAATGTGGGTGGCTCCAGCGGAGATTATTACAAAGGCGTTTATTACCAACCGGATATTTTCTTCTCCGGTGGGCAAATCAACGGGACAGAGGATACGATCCAAGGTGCAGAAGGCAGTGCAATTTTTTCCACCGAGCGCTACGGCGATTACACCTACGAAATTCCCGTGACATCGGGCAATTATCAAGTGGATCTGCATTTTGTGGAGATGTACCAACAAGCCGCCGACAACCGGATTTTCAGTGTCAAAGTTGAAAATCGGGAGGTTCTGTCCAACGTGGATTTATTCTCGGAAGTCGGCCACGACGTTGCGTACACACTGTTTGGCATTTCCACCACAGTTACCGATGGCAGCCTGACCATTGATGTCAGCACCTCCGTGGATAACGGCACACTCAGTGGCATTCTCGTCAAAACCGCTGGCAGTTCATCTTCGAGTAGCTCCTCTTCGAGTAGCTCGTCTTCCAGCAGCTCAAGCTCATCATCGTCCGGCAACTCATCATCCGGTTCGTCATCCGGCGGTTCCTCCGGTGGCAGCCTGCAAAGCAGCACCATTGGCTTCCTGACGTTGTTGGGATTGTTGGGTTGGGCGCAACGACGAAAATATCGATAAATAAAATTTTTTCGATAGTAAAAAACGCTCGATGAAGTTCGTCGGGCGTTTTTGTTTTCTGAAGTGAAGTACGAGTGCCCTCACCCCACCCCTCTCCCGGGGGAGAGGGAGTTTTATGTGCCCAGTCCAAAGGGTTACCTATGTGGCCGGTTTGTGCCCCTCACCCCTGCTTTCTCCAAGTTATGAGATCCGCAAGCTGAGAATGGCTCATTCCAAGGGGAGAAGATTTAGGTGAGGCCGATAGGTGGCTTGATCCATTTAAATGGCAGCAATAATTACGCGGGTATGCTGAACGACCACTCTGCTCTCGTGCCTGGAAGCGTCAATTTATTTAGGACGAGTCACGAGCATAAAAAAAGGGTGCCCAAAAGCACCCTTTTTATTTCTTCAAATCAACCTATCCGAGCTTCCAATTATTTCGCCCCAACTGTTTGACCTGATACAAAGCTTCGTCCGCGCGCTTGAAGGTAGTGTCGAATGATTCACCTTTGCGCGCATCTGTAACGCCGACACTCATGGTTACATTCCAGGTTTCTACAGGGCCTTGCAGTGTTATAGATTGCAAAGCGCGCATTAGGCGGCCGATCATCACTTCCAATTTATCGCCGGAGATTTTGGAAATAATAATAAATTCCTCACCGCCCCAGCGGCCGAAAAAGTCATCAGCGCGCAATTCTTGCGATATCGCAAAAGAAACCTTGCGCAGCACCTCATCACCTGTAGCATGCCCCAGAGTATCGTTGATTTTTTTGAAGTGATCCAGATCGAGAATCATCACATACACACTAGCTCCGTCAGCAACCGGAAACATTTCACCGATCACGGTTTCCAAGCCAAGTCGGTTAAGACACTTCGTCAACGGATCTATGATCATGGTGCTGCGCAAAGCGCGGTTTTCTTCTGTTAGACGGCGCGCCCAAAAACTTGTCAGAAGCTGGACCAAAAACACCAGAATCGCAACACCTGCCAAAGCGTAGATCGTTATTAGCAGATGCATCTGAGAAAAATAGGATTTGCTGGCCGTAATACTATTCAATTTAAATCGGTGTATTCCGGCAGGTGACAGCGCTGGCAAGTCGATACCGAGTTCAAATACCTTATCGAATCTCGGCGTCCGCAATTCCTGCGGAGGCTTGACTCGATCGATCCACCATCTCGCAACCGCCATCCGGGAAAACTCAACTTCATTTGGCTTCCGCATGGGGTCATATTCATAATGGATATACGGCAATGCGCCATAAGCATCAAGTGTCAGAGGCTTCTCATCGATAATATTGCGCAGAAAAAAATTCATGGCATTGCTTTCGCCAACATAATCCACCGAAAGATGCACTCTTTCGTATGTGGATAAATCCAGGGAGGTTGCGTCAGGCATTGCAAACTCATCGGGGATATCGTAATTGGGAGATGCGCTGTCCTTATATTTTATGATGACGCCGCAGTAAGGATATTGCACCCCATAGCCAATCTCGCAGGTAAACAGCCCCTGCTCTCTGTCTATCCACGCAGCTTTGCTGGTACCTTCCGGCAGCTCGGAGTCCGCAAACAAATGCACCGCGGTACCCGGGTAAGGATATAGCTGGATATATTTTTTCGGATTTATAACGATCATCGTGACACAAAAGAGCACGATAGAAAAAATCAGGAAGTATATTCCCTGGAAAACAAGCTTATAAACTTTCTCCCTCCCCATATAATGTGGCTTACCTCATGTCGCCCTTATCTAGATCATTTACATAGGTGGATGGTGGCTGCGTCGAGCCATTCAATGACTTCAAGTATTAGACCACTTAGCGAGACGATTCTTCGGTGGTCTATATCCAGTGTAGACCTTTATTTAATTGTGGGTACACCGCAGCAAGAAAAGCTTGGTACAGCCCTCTGTCGGAGCTGTACTCGGCATAAAACTTTTGGAGATCAAGGCGTCAGATGAGCTTCCTTATGCGATATGCAAATAAGATTTTATAAAAAGAATACCCACTCTTATATAGGTAATATTACCTCCAAATATAGTCCTCACCCGCTTTGGTCATCACCTCCACTATAAACGACCGTTCAAGTGAAACCTGCGGCAGGTTCTTGTTGGTGTTTTTACGTGGTATTTTGATTTTAGGGACCGCGTAAAACGGATTGGGATTTTCCCCTTTCGCTTTCGTTACGCGAAAATTCTGCGCCTTTGGCAAGGGAGCATAACTTCTAAGACGTAGATTACCTCCCAAGCGGGAGTGGACTTTTAAATAAACCACGTCACCACGCTCCCAGCGCATATCGACTACAAATCCGCCGCGCATCACCAAACCTTTTACTTCGCCCGCCGGCCAGGCATTCGGCAGTGCCGGCAACAGGTGTATCGCACCATCGTGGCTCTGCGCCAGCATTTCGGCTATGCCCGCGGTAAAACCGAAATTACCATCGATTTGAAAAGGCGGATGCGCATCGAACATATTGGGGTAAGTGCCCCCGGATTCGGAAAAGCCGCTCACTTTCACTAATTTGATTTGATCGCGAATCAGTTTGAGCGCGCGATCACCATCGAGCAGGCGCGCCCACAAATTGATTTTCCAATTCATCGACCAACCAGTGGAAGGATCGCCGCGCTGCTCCATGCTCACCTTGGCAGCATTAAAAAGATCCGGAGTACGAACAGGCGAAATTTGGTTGCTGGGATAAAGCCCGTATAAATGGGAAACGTGGCGATGCTGATCAAAAGGATTATCCCAATCATCCAGCCACTCCTGCAGTTGGTGGTAGCGGCCGATTTGCATAGGTGGCAATTGTTCGATGATGTTTTGCCAATGACGAATTTCCGCCTTGTCCTGCTGCAGAATTTTTGCCGCTGCCATGGTATTGGTAAAAAGATCAAATAACAGCTGATTATCCATAGTGGCACCGGCGGCGATTTTGACTCCAGTGGCCAAGGGCTCATTTTCCGGCGACATGGAAGGCGACACCATCAACCAGCCAGTTTTTTCATCACGCCACAAAAAATCCTCAAAGAATCGGCAGGCCGATTTCATAATCGGATAGACACTGCGCAAATATTCTTTATCACCTGAATGCAAATATTTTTGCCATAAGTGCTGCACCAGCCACGCATTGCTGGTCGGCCAAGGCCCCCATGGGCCATCGACTGCTCCCGTGGTGCGCCAAATATCCGTATTGTGGTGAGCGACCCAGCCTGCTGCGCCGTACATGGTCCGCGCAGCCTCCTGACCGGTTTCAGACAAATCGCGAATCAAAGAAATAAATGGCTCGTGCAATTCCGCGAGATTGGTCACCTCGCTCGGCCAATAATTCATTTGCGCGTTGATATTCAGCGTATATTTACTGTCCCAGGCCGGTTTGCTGTCAGCATTCCAAATGCCCTGCAGATTTGCAGCTTGGGTTCCCGGTTGCGAAGATGAAATCAGCAAGTAGCGACCGAACTGAAAATACAAAGCGACCAATGCCGGATCGTGACGCTGGGAAAATTTTTCGATTCGCTGATCGGTTGGCTCTTGTGCAAATGCATTTGTCCCCAAATCCAATGCCACTCGATCGAAATATTGGCGATAAAATTCTTCATGAGCCGAGCGCCGTGCAGCAAAGTCCGCGGCGGATTCGCCAAAGCTGTTGATTGCAGTCTGCATGGTTTGCTCTGCACGCACCAATGCATTAGCCGACAGATCCCGATAATTCACAAAATTGGTGGCGAGAGAAACCAGAATAACCGCCTGAGTTGCATTGCGGACGGAAAGCTGGTTGTTGCGCATTTCCATTTCGCCATCTTGATGTAGCAGCCGCACCAGATTGGCTAGTTGAACCTGGCCCTTTACGCCTTCGTGATCGGAGGAAGTCCCTTGCAATAACAAACCATTACTTTTCACCTGAACTGACATATTTTCCGGATGGGATAATGCCAGGGAAAAATTCAGCGTGCCTTGTTTATCCGCATGCAGGCGAATCACAACCACTTGATCGACAAAGGAGGTAAACACCTCGCGATAAAAATTATTGCCTTTTACGCGGTACTGAGTGCGCGCAACCGCATTGGTTAAATCCAGCTCGCGATAATAATCGCTATAAGAAGCGTGCCCCGGAAAATCAATCTGCAAACTTCCCGCAGTTTGATAGGGCATTCCCTGCGCGCCTTGACTGCTAATGGTTTTTTCTGCCATCGCGGAGGCTTCTGCGTGTTTACCTTCAGCAATTAAACGACGAATTTCTGGCAAGGCTTTCTGCGCTGCCGTATTCAAATTATTGTGCGGACCACCTGCCCAGAAGGTATCCTCATTCAACTGAATAGTTTCCCGCTCTACCCCGCCGTATACCATAGCGCCTATGCGGCCATTGCCGAGCGGCAAGGCTTCCTCCCAAATCTGCGCGGGCTTGTTGTACCACAATTTCAGCTCGTCACAATAAGCCGTTATAGATAGGAAAGACAGGCAGACACTAATAGTTAGATTGCGGAGCAAGGTTTTTACCCTCTTCAGATTTATTATTGAGGAAGCCCTCCCCTTTCCAAGAGGAGGGTTGGGGTGGGGTTAACCCCCTGGAATAATTAAACCAATTTCTCAAACCGATACAATTCTACGCTGATCGCTTCAATGCGCAGCGTTTTTGCTGTCGCATCAAATTCAGATTCCAGAGTGAGAATTTCCGGCGCTTTGCCCACCGCATTTTTAGCGTCCGGGCCTGTGCCGGTGAATTTCCAGCACTTACCTTGTGCCGCATATGGAAATCCTGTGATCTCCAGATTTAATGGCAACGCTTGTTCCGTGGCGTTAACCACAGCGATCACCAATGCATTGCCATCCTCAGTGAGAGCAGCGGAAACATCCAGCGGATAGGTCGGACTGCCAGCGTTGACTTTGGGTTGGTCGCCGCCGATGGGATATTGCGGCTCCGGCGTCGGTGAATTGCCATTGACCGCTACCGGAATCGCGCCAAAGTGCTGTTGATACAACTGGAAAATTCGCCCCTTGGCGCTGATGGTGGATGCAGTGCGGTCATAGTCGAGCCAACCGGTCGCCATGGTAAATCCGGCCATGGCAATAAAATCCGTATGGCGGAAAAACTCATGAAAGGTCAAGGCGATTGCCAAGGCGTTTTTCAGACTGTCGTCAAACGCATAGGCCCATTCATCAAAAAATACTTTGACGTGACCTTCATTTAATTTTGGAAAATGATTTTTATATTCCTCCCAGGCATCCACCATGGTTCGGACTCGGTTGGCTGGCTGACGCGCCCACTCATTAAGAGACTGTTGCACATCAAACAGCTTGCCGGTTTTTAAATCGAAACGTTTATTTTGCGGCGGATAGGCGTGTGTGCCTAAAGCATCGAAATATCCCCAGCTATTTTTAAACATGCCGTACGCCCAGTCGCGCTCCGATCCGACTTTCACTTCAGGCTGGCCTTCAATAAAAATACCTTGGCCGGTGGTCATCTCATCCACAAAACCGCCGGGCGCGACTATATAAATAGAAGGATCAACCGCGCGCATGGCTTCGACAAACAAATTGTGTTTGACGGTGTACTGCTCGCGTGCCATATGGCCCATCTGCCAGTGTCCGTACATTTCATTACCTACCGCCCAATATTTAACGCGATAGGGAGTTTTGCGACCATTGGCAACGCGCACTTTCCCCCAGGTTGTATCAGATGCGCCGTTGACGTATTCCAATAATTCAGCGCCGGAGCGCGGTTCACCAAAACCTGTATTGACACACCAGAAAGGCTCGCTGCCGATCAATTCACAGAACTGCAACAATTCATCAACACCTACGTCATTTGGTTGCAGCGCGCTCCACACAGGATCAAAAATCGGCGGTCGGCGGTCGGGATCACCAATGGTGTGTTTCCAATCATAAGCGGAAACAAAATTGCCGCCGGGCATACGCAAAATGGGGCATTTCATTTCCTTCATCAAAGCAAGCGTATCGGCGCGGAACCCTTTCACATTATCCGCCGGCATCAAGGAAACTGCGCCAATACCTGCGCGACCTTTACCCGTCGCCACAATTTCAAATCTGGCAGAGTGAGTATCCACACCAGGATTCAATGAAAAGCTTTGTGTTTTCCACTTTTGCGTCGTGCGAATTTTTTGCGAGACGGATTGATCACCCCAACGCAAGGTCACTGTGACTTTAACGCCCGGGTCCGCCCATATAACGATTCGCCCTTTATAAGGAACAGTCGATTTAATCGCTAAACCATTTTGTGCAATGCCAACAACTTCATTATTTCCAGCTACAGAAATAATTGGGCTATGTTTCCCCACATATGGATTTTGCGTATCCAAATGAATGGAAGATATTGGACCTATAGCAACCCACTTTTGCAAAAAACGCATAGCGGCGCGCGGATCTGTAGGTTTTGGTTCCGGTTTTTCCAGCACTCCATAATAAAATTTGCGGTCATCCAATACCTCACTCCACAGACTGTGGTTGATCAAATTGCCAATATGCTCAATAAATCCGCCATAAAGCATATTTGACAATTTGGGACGGGTATTTTGCGTATCGATTTGCGCTGCAAGCGTTTTTCCTGCAGATAAGCCATTAACCGCAGATAAAGCCGGTATATTCCAGCCGCCCGCCAATACGGCAGAGCCCATCAATAAAGAACGTCGGGATATTTTTGAGGATGAATTTTTCATTCTGCTTATCTCATCAAATAGTTATTAGTAAGAGTGCAGCAGGCGGATTTTCCTATCGAAACACCTCCAATTTTTATCCGTGCTTGTCGCGTTACAAACCTGCGTAGTTGTCAATGAGTGCAACATGAATTGTCTCACATCTGCATCCTTTCATTTTATCATATGATATGTCTTATAAGTTCCGACGTTTTTTATAACTAACTCGGTTCTTTTTTCTGCACTTACCATAAATAAAATCAGAGGCAAGCAACTTATGTCATCCCTAACACCAAAAGGCACTTGGCCGGGGCGAGGTTGCTCCGCAGTGATCGTTGCGCTGATTCTCAGCGCAACGGTAGGCTGTGGCGGTAACAATGGGTCCAGCGGCTCCAACTCATCGAGTTCTTCATCCAGCTCATCCAGCAGCTCTTCGAGTTCCAGCAGCTCGTCCAGCTCTAGCAGTTCCAGCAGTTCATCCAGCTCCAGCAGTTCGTCTTCCGGTGGAATTTCCGATCAAGACGTATTGGTTTATGCAATTAATGCGGGCGGTTCATCTCCAGCCACTTTCCGCGGCGTTACCTATCGTGCGGATCGTTTCGCCTCCAGCGGTACACCGCAAATCGTCACGGATCCAATTGCGGGAGTTGATGAAGATACGCTGTTCCAATCTGAGCGCTACGGTAATTACCGCTATGAAATTCCCGTATCCAATGCGACCTACAGTGTAGTGCTGCATTTTGCTGAGCTTTATCACACTTCTACCGGGTCACGTTCTTTTAACGTAACCGTAGAAGGCCAAAGCGTTCTCAGCAATTTCGATTTGTTCGGTGAAGTCGGCCACGACACCGCCTATTCAGTAACGGTGCAGAATGTCGCAGTAGCCGATAACAAACTGACCATCGAACTCACGACTGTAATCGACAACGCAACCATCAGCGGTTTTGCCATTTATTCCCGCGACGGCGGTGTATTTGAAGAGCCACCAGAGCCCGAATGCTCAACGGCTGATCGTCAATTGCCGACAGCGATTGATTACAACAGAGCGATTACTCGTCCTGAACAACGCAATCCGCCATCTGGTCCTTACGGCTACGCGATTGAGCACGCTACTCAGACCTTGCCGAACCACACGATTTATCGTCCGGATCTGAGCAAAGTGGCCAAGATCCCAATCGTGGCCTGGGGTAACGGCGCCTGTTCCAACATAGGTACTGAACAAGCCGACTTCCTGTTGCAAATTGCTTCACACGGCTACCTGGTCATCGCCAACGGTGGACCTTTCGGTTCCGGCAGCAACGACGGCAAAGGTACTGAGTTGATCAAAGCCATCAACTGGGCAATCGCCGAAAACAGCCGTGAGTGCAGCCAGTTCTACGGCAAACTCGACGTGGAAAATGTCGGCACTATGGGTTGGTCTTGCGGTGGTGGTATGGCCCACTACGCAGCTGTTGACCCACGCGTAAAAACAGCGGTGGCATTGAACAGCGGCCTCGGCATCTACGGCGACCGATTCGATTACTACCCACGCTTCCACTCTCCGCTGGCAATTTTCAACGGCGACCAGAGCGACGTGGCCTACAACCCCGGTCGTCAGCAGTACAGCGAAGTCAACAATGTGCCGATTTACCACGCCAACTACCCGATCGGACACAGCGATGCCTACTTCCAGGATAACGGTGGCGAATTCGGTATTGTCGCCGTCGGCTGGCTGAACTGGATGTTGAAAGGTGATGAAAGCGCAAATGGTAAAGGCATGTTCATTGGCAACAACTGCCGTCTGTGCCGTCAACCATGGACATCCATGCACAAAGGATTTAATTAATTTAGGAAACGCTTGCCCCAGCAATGGATTGCCGGGGCAAGCTGGCATAGGGATATGCCATTTTCTTGCTCTTCTCCCTTTTTGTTGTTTTAAGCTCCCTACTTTTCCGTTTTACTCCGCACTTACTTGAAAATAGTCAAAGTCCGCATAACCACCGGTAGATTGCCGTGCGAAATTAAATAGAGCGAAGCGATAACCCATAAAATGGGTAAGCTCGTATGACATCTGCAAGGTATTGCCGAGCGACGTCCAATTGTTGCCATCCAAGCTGTAGGCAAAAGTGGCTTTATCCGTTTGATTGCGGAAATCACCGCGCACACGCAAATAGACAATTTCCTGATCCAGTGGAACCCGCGCAACTTCCGTGTGATTTTTGCCATTGTTGTTCACCATAACCACATAATTTCTTCCATTGCTGCGATTAACGGCGACATAACCATATTGATCCTGAAATGCGGCGATTCCTGCGGTATCGCCATCTTTAAGTCCTGTTACATCCAATTTCACCACGCCAGTGCTGGTCGGCCCGAACATACGTTGTGTCAGCGTATTGCGCGTCGCGTGAATATTGGCATCGACGCGGGTATTTTTCAGACGCAAAAAACCGGGGCGATCCGTTAAAGACCAGCCATTGGTTTCTGGATTGTGATTCCATTGCCAGACAATATCCAAGGATCCACTATTAAAGTCATCCGAGCGGATAAGGCCGCTGACTTGGCGATCTTCGACATCAAAATTCAGCGTGGCAGGAACACTGCCAGCAACTGGCCAATCGTTTTGCCATGTCACAGGAACTAAATACGGAATTCTGCCCACCGCGCCGCTGTCGCGAAATGCGTACAAAAACCATTGGCCGTTCGGCGTGCTGATATAAGAACCCTGCGCGACACCTGCGCCATTGACATTTTCCCGCAGTACCACGCGCCCTTCATAAGGCCCAGTAATACTGCGCGAGCGATGAACAATTTGCGTGCGAGGTCCACCACTCGGCCAGACAATATTGGAGATGTAATACCAGCCGTTGATTTTTTGAATCTGAGTGCCTTCAGCTTTCAAAATAAAATTTGTACCTGCAATCGCAGAAGCACTTTGAATAATCGTCTGGTTAATTCCACCCGATTTTATTGCTGTAGCATCGGCATTTAATTCGATCAAACGAACCTGATCGGATCCATAGGCCAGATAATTACGCCCGTCGTCATCGAGCAGCAGTGAACTGTCATGATACAAATTCGGCAGCACTGACTGACTCCAGGTGCCGCCCTCAATATTGGTAGTTTTCCAAATATAGGTTCGATTAGTGGTGTAGGAAAATGAAGTCACATAGTAAGTGCCATTTTTGTAATTAATACTGCTCGCCCAGGTACCTTTGCCGTAGGCATTGCTGCCATTCAAATTCAGCGCATTATTATTCGCATCCAGCGCTGTATGGGCATAATTGACGACTTCCCAGTTTTTCAAATCCTTGGATTTCATGATAGGCACACCAGGGTTGAGATGCATGGTGGTGCTGCTCATGTAATAAGTATCACCAACCCGGATAACGCTCATGTCCGGCACATCGGCCCAAATATTGGGATTGGTTGCGCGCACTATTGGATAGACCGGCTTTTGTAATTCCCCGGTATCAGAAAATACCGCGATACCCGACAAGGTTCCATTGTCGACACTGGCGGTCAGTTTGATTGTTAAGCTGCCATCGCTGACATTTACGCCTCGAACAACACGTTCGTAAGCCGTGTCATGCCCGACTTCCTTAAATAAATCCAGATTGGTAAATATCACTTGATCCTCAACGGCCAAGCTGAAAGCCCGACCATTTTCGGCTGAATGGTAAAGCTCGTTAAAAAATAATCTTAAATCGTATTTACCATCAGAGACTGGAATTTCGTAGGAATAGTTGCCGTAACGCTCGGTCTGGAACAGCACATCCTGGTCCACACCAGAAATAGGATCACTCGTACTGTTCACGCTACCGCCGCGAAAATACTGATCTGCCTGAAATTCGATTCCAGCATATTCCGCCGCCGCACCACCTGCATTGATCGCAATCACCAATCGGTTCGAAATGGGAGCACCACTGGAAGAAGAGGAAGAGCTCGAGGAAGAACTGTTTGATGATGAACTGCTAGACGATGAAGAAGATGATGAGGAGGAAGAGCTTGTTTGTTCACCGCCAGAGGAAGATTGCTCACCACAACCTATGACCATGAGCAGTACAAATAAAATAGCAAAAATGCTTCTGGATCTTATCGACATATAGAGCACCCGGATAAAAAATAAGAATAGCCAAAGACACGACTGTCGAGCTAGAAATCGGAAAAATCAGCCGAGCGCAAGAACGGAGCGGGTCAAGATCCGGCTCACATGCGAGCGCCGGCATTTTCAAGACGACTTCTGATAAAAGTGGGAAGTCCCTTTCCCAATAACAGTCACAACGGTGCTTTCAGAGGCAATGGGTTTTATGGTCTTATTGTTTTGGATTCTGTTTTATGTAATTCATCAACCAGGTCATGGCCGGGCGAGGTGTTCCATTGTCTTGAATCAAACCCGAGCCTTCAATCCAGGTTCTGCCGACCACATAACCCCAGATGGTAATGCCTTTGACATGCGGATGGTTATAAAACACCGGGAAATGCGCTTGGAAATTCTGCAACTGACGCTGATCATTGGTTTCACCTATATCGTATTCAGAGATATAGATAGGAACGCGCAGCTGATTCCACAAGTTATCCAGAGCCGTTTGCACGGTTGATGCAGGAACATCTTTTAATTCGTGCGCCTGCAAACCAATCGCATCCACATAACCGCTTGGGATGGCGGATTTGGCCAGTGTAATAAATTCATTATGCTGCCAGCGGATATTGTTGTAGTCGTTCAGAATAAGAATGGAATTGGGGCAATATTTGCGAGCCAATTGGAAGACTCGGACAATCCAATCATTACCAAAGGCTTTTTGCGCATATCCCGCAGGTTGATGTCCAGGCACGGCTTCATTGACCACGTCGATCATGGCAGTGTCAGGGTAGCGAGCACAATAATCGCGGATCCACTCTTCAATTTCCTCAGCGATTTCTGGTCCGCTCAAATTGTTCAACCAAGACGGTGATTGTGCACCCCAAACAAAGGTGTGGGCTTTAACTGGGATATTGTGTTGCCGAGCGTATTCATAAATACGATCCACTGGCGCCCAATTATATCGATCGCGAGTACCTTCAACTGAGCCCCATTTGCCTTCGTTTTCTGGCGTAATCTGGTTCCAATACTGAATAAAATCGGAACGCACATTGCCGGATGTGGTGATATTACCGACAAAGAACTTATGATCTTTGCCTGGAACTACCGGCGGCTCGACAAATTTTCCACCTGCGTTGGAATAGATCGCAAATGCACTGATGGTGCCGTTGTCGATACTGGCGCTCAACTCAATCGTCAGTTTTTCATCTGCCACCATAATATTCGGCACTATGATGTCGTAGGCATGGTCATGGCCGGCGACCTTATATAAATCGAAATCTGTAAATACCGGCTGCCCTTCCACCGTTACACTGAAAAGACGGCCGCTTTCAGCTTGGTGAAACAGTTCGACAAAGCGCAGATGCACACTGTAAGTAGAATTGGTAACGGGAATTTCGTATTTAAAATTGCCGTAGCGCTCGCTTTGATAAAGCACATCGTCCGTAGTGCCGTCGATAGCATCGGCGGTGGAATTGGGGGAACCGCTGGAGGCAAAACGATCCGCTTTATATTCCACGCCGCCAACGGTTACGGCAGAACCACCCGCATTAATCGCATAAACCAGTGACGATCCCGCGGGAATCGTGCCCGAACTCGATGCGGAACTGCTGGAAGAACTGCTGGATGATGACGAAGACGAACTACTTGAAGATGAACTGCTTGAGGAAGAGCTGCTTGTCGAACTGCTGGATGAATTTGTTGTGCCGCCCGAAGACGTGCCGCCGTCGCTACCACAGCCCACAAATAAAAATGCGCATCCGGCAATTGCCAACATGCGCATGCTCAATAACCGATTGGTGAAATATTGCTTATTCATAAAAGCTCCTCGTTTTTGCTTATTAGAATTAAGCGCTGCCTTCGCGGCAGCGCTTCCTAGCCCCAATTTTTGTTAGCTTTACTTTTTCAATTTGAGCAAGCCCAATTTATAAGGCTCGCCACCGTAATCCCCGTTTACTGAATTTCCGGAATCGCCCTGATACAAAAACTGCAAATTACAGGGATCAATGGTGAGATATTCGTCGTAGCCGGATCTCACCAATTCACCGTGACTGATACCGGTGGCCCATTTTCCTTGCGGCCATGTGACATTGGCTTCGCCAGCGAAAGGATTTTCTTCAGTGTCGGCAAGCGCAGTCCAGGGACCGTCCAGGCTCGTTGATGTCCAGGAGCGGAAATAACGCGGACCGTATCCCGGTGTTCGATAGGCTTCAACCAGCAACAAATATTTATTGGTGCCGTCGACCTTGTAGACGTTGGCCGCTTCGAATAAAAAGCTTGCGCCATTGCCGCGGTGGTCTTCCATGACGATGGAGTAGCCATTGAAATTCGGGAAATTCTCGCGTGTGGTTTTGGATTTATAGAGCACACCGTCATCGCGCGAGAAAAACAAATGGCAGTGGGTGTCGTCGCAAATCACCCAATAATCCAATTCCGGTTTATTGGATTCGATCGGCGGGCCGTTGCGGAGAAAATCCGTTCTGCGCGTCCAGCTGTTGACGTTGGTAATATCCGTGGTAGTCGCATAACCGCGTCCCCATTGGGTGAAGATGTACCACTTGTTGTGCGGGCGATAGAAAAATACCTGTGGCGCAACCGTATTGCCCACCTGCGTGCCATTCATGGGGATATGCTGTGCATTAGCCGCCTGATTCCAATCGGTAAAATTCAAATAAACGGATTTCCAATTGCCGTCATTAATGGTCGCCCAAATATGGAAACGTCCGTTGTAATGCACTATGGAAGGATCTTTAATTCCAAACGCGCCATTTTTAGGTGAAATCAAAGGTCCACCGGATTCCCATTGGAAACGCGTTGGCAAATCGCAGGTCTGCGTCACCGGGTCCAAAGTGCCGTCATAAGGCCCTATGTGGATCCAATCGAGATCGAGATAATTTTCGCCGCTGACAGTAACGCGAATTTTTTGATAACCCGCCTGCAAACGAATTTTTCCCGCCGACCAGGTTTTGAATTCGCCCCACGCGCTCACCGTCGGCACGGTAAACGACTCAACCAGAGCGGTATTACATTGGGAAATTTTCAGGGTGCGCCCGGCGTTGGTGGAGCCGGAACGAATGGTCACGTCATATTCACCTGCCGTTGGAACATACACGGTGTATTCCAGATATTCTTCACTGGTCATCCAACCGACGGCGTGTCCACCGCTGATGGTTTTGATATCGACGCCGGTATCCGTGCGGTAAGCACCGCCCTCATTTTCTTCCGACGAATCCATATAACCATTAGGGTCAAAATCCTCAGCCTCGATTCGACCCGGAATCTGCGGAACCATCATTTGAAAAGCGTTACGCGCTTCACTCGCACAGGTCGGATGCACAATTCCGCTGGAGCTACTGCTGGAGGACGATGATGAACTGCTGGAGGACGAGCTTGATGAAGATGAGCTACTGGACGAGGAGCTCGACGAGTTGGCATTGCCCGGTGCCGGCTGCTCGCTCCCACAACCGGTTACTAAAAGCGTCATCAGCAAAGCGGACGCCGTATGCGCAATCAATCTTGTGCCAAATCTTCCGCGCTTGACGTTTTGATTCATATTTTTTCACTCGCGTATGTAGCTGTTGTTATGTCAGATGCCTTTGCGTGAAAAAGACGCGAGCGCCAACATCCCGCTCGCGTAACTCACCATGCAATCATCAGGATGAAGCTGGTCTTCACTGCTGAGGAGTTACGCTAGCGAAATCGAAAACAAAAGGATTTGATTCGGGGTTCTTTTTTTAAAAAATAACTAAAAGTTGAATTTTTTTTATCTTATTTTTCCAAATTTTCATTTTTTATCGAAGAACTGTGAAAAAATTCACTTTTTGCCACTCAGATCATAAGTCGACAAAAAAGCGGGAGGGACTGCCAAAAGAGGGGGCTTACATGGAAATCAGAGGTCTCAGCGAAGATGATTGCGTCTCACCCGACGATTGGCTCGTCGGAGTGTGACGCAATTAAAAGACAAACTTAACAGGCAAAATTAGAGCAATTCCCAAGTTGCGCGCTCGGACTGTTGTGCTTGCACCAAAGCCTGTTCCGCGCGCTCCCGCGCATCGTCGAAGGATTCACCGGTTTTTGCTTCCGTCACGCCGATTTTCATGGAAACCTGGGTGGCCCCATCTCCTGCACTGCTCTGCACTGAACTGACTAAGCGCACTATGAGGCTGTCCAGATTGTCCCGATTGATACGGGAAATGATCACAAACTCGGCCCTTTCCCAACGGCCGAACAAGTCACTGCTGCGAAGTTCTTTCGCTATGGCCGCCGCACATTTTTTCAGCGCTTCAGTCTCGAGCACCTTATCTGTTCTGGCGGCACAGCCCAAGCCCACCGCCATAACGTACATATTAGGGGTTTCCACCGGAAAAGTGCGCTCTGCCGCCGCTTTTACACCCGTGCGATTGGGGCAATTCAGCTCGCGATCAACCCCCTCATCACCATGCATCTGTCCTTTGCGTCGCAAGTAGGTTTGCGCAGCAAACAACAGCAGTCCTGCAGCTACGGACAAGGCGATCCAAGCCACCAGTGCAGTACGAGATATCACCGATTTTACCGCGAGAATCTCCCTCAGCTTGATTCGGTGCACACCTTCAACCGGCTCACTGGGAAAATTCACCCCCAGCTCAAAAACTGAGTCGAATTTGGGACGGCGCAAATCCTCCGGCGGGTTGAAGCGGTTAATCCACCACTGCGCAACCTCAATTTGTCCGAAGTCGATATAGGCGGTATTGCCTTTGATTTCAAAATCCGTGATGAGATAGGGAACCCGATCATATTCAGCATCGCTGCGCGGCAATACCTTGGAGTTGCGCATATAAAATCTTAAAACTTTATTCTTACCTGAATATTCGTAGGAAATCTGCAATCCATCATAGCCGGACAAATCGATCGCCCGGCCATCGCCGAATTCAAAATAATCCGGAAAATCATAGTTTTTTGAGCGGGGATTTTTGTATTTGATGACAATACCGCAATAAGGGCTGGGAAGGCCGTAAGCAATGCGGCATTCATAGAATGTACTGGTTCTATCCACCCAGGAAACCGCGCTGGCGCCTTGTGGCTCGGCAGAGTCCGAAAACAGATGCGCGGCAACGCCTTTCTGCGGATAGAGCACGAGGGTTTCCTTCGGACTGACAAATGCCGCCAGAATGCCAGCCGCCAGGAATGCCGCAACGAACAGATAGAGAATATTAAATAGGCGGGAGGACCGTTTGCTTAGCATTGGCCTGTTCCTTCCAACCTACTGTTTTCTTCCCAAAGCATTCCCAATTCAAAAACCTTTGCGCGGCATCCTCCGTGAGATCTCCCCTCTTCCGCTTTGCTGCCTATTTGGTCAATTAAATTCATGTATAAGTTGATGCCTTAACTGTGCCGGGTTACTCACGAGTTCAACGAGCTAGAAGTCGTCTTGCATCTCAGCCGTGATTTGAGATGACCTCTAGTCTTAACTAAGCATAAATAGAGTTCTGCTTAAGCCAGTTTAGACGCCATTTCGCTTATAAGCATTGAAAGTTCCACCCTTCTTTATAACGGAAAAGAATGGATTCCAAGAAAAATCCCTTAGAACAACCTAAGCCTACATTCCCGTTCCCGGGCCAGCGCAAACGGGCTGCGTGATTGAGTTTTGGATATGGAAGGTATCGGTGCGGTAATATTTCGCTTATTTATTGCGCTGGATGCCCCGTTATGCGAGTCAAATTGGCCCACAAACTGTTCCTGATTAACGCGAGCATCATGCTCATCTTGACTGCGGCCTTTATATCCCTCAGTTATTTCTCCAGTAAGAGCATGTACAGCAATGCGCTCAACGGGATCGACCGCGAAGTAATGGATGTTCTCTCCAAAACCTTGAGCGAACACTACAGCCAGCATCAGTCCTGGGATGCCTTCACCAGCAACCCTTCTCAATGGCAACAAACCGTCGATAAAACCTTTTTTTCCGTGTTTTTTTCCTTGATGGCCAAAGCCGCCAAGGATATAGGCGCACCTATGGCAATGGGTATGGCTCCGCCGGAATACCAGGATATGCCCAAATGGGAATTTCCCTTCGGCACTTTTTTACAAAGACTTTCTTTGCTCGACTCGCAAAAAAATGCGTTGATAGAGCCGGAAATTTTCAATCAGGCGGCGACTTATAAAGCGATAAAAGTCAAAGGCAAAACGGTCGGCTGGCTCAGAGTGGGTAGCATTAATGTGGATATGCTGCCGCTGGCGCAGTATTTTTTTGATCAGCAACTCCGAATTGTCTACTGGTCATGTCTGCTCGGCGGACTGCTCGCCATTTTGTTGAGTTTCACGCTGTCTCGCCATATCACCGCACCGATCACTCACCTCACGGCTATGGCACGACGCATCGCCAAACGCGATTTTCGCAGCCAGGTCGATATTCAAACACGCGATGAATTGCAGGAATTGGCTGAGGGTTTTAACTACGCGTCGCGCGAACTGGATCTCTACCAACGCCGGCAGAAACAATGGCTGGCAGACGTTTCCCATGAGCTCAAAACACCGCTGACGGTTTTGGTGGGTGAAGTTTTCGCGATTTGCGACGATCTTTCCAAATGCGATGAAACCACGGCCGAGCTGCTGCAAAGTGAAGCACTGCGAATCAAACGCATCGCCGACGACCTCCATCAATTGTGCCTGATTGATGAGCACGGCATTCCCTTAAAGCCGCAACCCATTTCCCTGCAGTCGATCTTGCAAGAAAAAGTGCTGTACTACTACGGACGCTTCCAGCAAAAAGGAATCGAAATACACGAAACTTATCTCGAAAACCCTCACATGGTGATGGCCGATGGCGATAGAATTGCACAGGTTTTTTGCAATTTATTGGAAAACTGTCTGCGCTATTCACAGGCGCCTGGACATTTATTTATCAGCGAAGAAATTTCCAGCGCTGGAGTGCAGATTGCAATAGAAGACTCAGGCCCCGGCGTTCCTGAGGAGTCCTTCGATAAAATTTTCGAACGTTTTCACCGGATCGAATCGCCCTCCCGCTCGCACAACGGAGGTTCCGGCCTGGGACTGACCATTAGTAAAGAAATTATTCTGGCGCACGGCGGAGCCATTATCGCCAAACAGGGTGCACACGGCGGACTCAGAATTGAAATAACCCTGAGGGAAACCCATGAGTAAAACCATCCTCGTGGTGGAAGATGATGAACGTATTGCAAGCCTCATCTGCAAATATTTGCAGATGGAATCCTACGCCTATCACGTGGCGCGCACGGGCCTCGACGCTATTACATTATTTGAAAAGACCAAACCGAATTTGGTTATTCTCGATTTGATGTTGCCATCCATTGATGGCGCCGCAGTTTGCCAGAAAATTCGGGCCATATCCGATGTGCCGGTGATTATGGTTTCCGCGCTGAGTGAAGAATCCCATCGCCTCGAAGGTTTTTCCATAGGCGCGGATGATTATATTTGCAAGCCTTTCAATCCGCGCGAATTAATGGCGCGCATCAAAGCTGTGTTGCGCCGGGCATCGCCCAGCGAACCGCGCTTGCTGTCCTACGGAACCATCCATATGGATTTGGATGAACGGACCGTCAAAGTCAGCGGCCAGCCGATAACCTTGACGCAGGTGGAATTTCGTCTGCTGGAAGTGTTGCTGTCCAACCCCTCGCGAGTATATTCCCGCGAAGAATTATTGGAGGGCTGCCATATTGAATATTCCGAATCCTCCGTTCGCTCCATCGATTTCCATATCAAAAACCTGCGCCGCAAACTTCATCCATTAACAGAAGATAAATTGATTAAAACGGTTTATGGCTTTGGCTATAAATTGATTTAATGACCCATCTTTCTCAATTTAAAAACGCATAAAAAAACGCCGCTAAAATCAGCGGCGTTTTGGTTTTTTTAGCGGCCAGAAAATCTGGCCGCACATGATTAGAACTGACTGATAAATTGCCAAGCTTCTCCAGGAATCCAGGATTTGGCTTGTCCGCGATCTTTTTCTGTCGGGTTGTGGTCACCGTCAAATGCACACCAGCGCACTGGATATCCCTCGCGGCAGCCTTGGAAGGATGTACAAATGTGTGTACCACTTCCGCGCGCTGGTTCAGGCGCATTGGTTGCGGCGCAGCCGTTGTTGCGCGCGATGCGGTCGCGGATTGAGCGGCCTTGAGAAATATTCAACACTGAGTCAAAGATGCCGTGCGCACCGAAATATGCGATTGGTGCAGTACCGCCGTCACAACCACTCAACTGTGCACCAGCGTAAAGAGCAACACCGCGGAAAACATCCGCGCGAGCACAAGCGATTGCGTTCGACATACCGGCACCGTAACTGAATCCGGTGGCAAAAATGCGTGACTTATCGATACACAGACCGTTTTGCACTTGATTGAGGATTTCATCGGTCAACGCCAAGTCGCGACCGCCAGTGTTAGCCCAGCCAGAGTCCAGACCTTCCGGTGCAACGAAAATAGTGGAGTTGTTAGCCAAGTCCCACAAACCGTAGAAAGGATCTTCGGTAGAACCGCCCTGACCGCCCTGAGCAACCTGGTTCGCGTTACCTCCCAGCCAGTGATAAGCGAAGATCAAGCGATAAGGTGTCTGGTTGTTGTAGTTGCTGGGCGTACGCAGGATATAAGAACGGTTGGTGCCACCGACATTGATGTTGATGCGACCATCTTGCACGGTGCGCGCCTTACCGCAACCGGCGCTGGGCACAACGGCGCCCGGCTCAGGCTCAGGTGGCTCAACAAATTTACCGCCGGTGTTGGAATAAATTTCCACGGCGCTGATAGTGGCGTTGTCGATGCTGGCAGTCAGCTCAATAGTCAGACTTTCATCCGCCACCTGCACTGGCGGCACTACTACGTCGTAAGCCTTGTCGTGGCCCACTGTTGTATACAAATCCAGGTCGGTAAATACCGGCTGACCTTCCACCGTTACACTGAACAGTCGGGCGTTAGCTGCGGTTTGAAACAACTCCACAAAACGCAATTTCAGGCTGTAAGAAGAATTGGTTACCGGAATTTCATATTTGTATTTGCCGTAGCGCTCAGTCTGATACAACACGCCTACATCCGTGCCGCTGATGGTATCGGTCGTGGAGTTGGGTGAGCCGCCAGTTGCAAATCGGTCCGCGTTGTACTGGATTCCACCTGCGGTCACTGCAGCACCACCAGCATTTAACGCATAAACCAAAGTAGAGCCAGCCGGAATACCACCGCCCGATGAAGAACTGGATGAGCTGCTTGAAGAACTGCTGCTGGATGAAGAACTGCTCGATGAGGAGCTGCTGGAACTGGAAGACGACGAGCTGGATGATGAACTACTGCTCGATGAAGGTTCTCCAGACGAGGAGCCACCTGGGCTTCCACATCCGGTCAAAGTCAAACTTGTGGCGACAGCGATTCCCGCCAATCGCGTTAGTATTTCGCAGCTCTTCATTATTTGCTTCCCCATAATCAGACGAGCCAAGCGCGACTCTCTGCCGCACTGGTCCCAGAGTTATTAGAAGCCATCACAAAATGCCGGCGCTTACCGGAATTTTGCGAGACTTCTAGCTATATATGGGGGAAACAATATCATATTATGATAATGTTTATGGGAAGCTTAACTCAGGTTTTCCAAGACATAGCGCACAAAATCTATTGCCGATTACCAGCGATCAGCTTGTGATCAGCATCAACGACAACCCCCTTCTTATTTGCCAATCTCAAATATCAGACAAAAGACGCGGATTCTTTCTGGTTTTTAGTTAATGGGCGCTGCGGCGCGACGCTGCAGTTTTCGCAAATCTGACTAGTACTGGAAGACAATAAATAAAGGCATGAAAGATCTTTTATTTAACGGCCATGATGTTGTGTTGATGCTGGTGATCGGCATCAGCTTTATGCTGTCTCTGCGCTCGGCGCTTTCTACGGGCCTGGCTCGAGCTGCGCGCACCTCTATGGCGATTTTTTTCCTGCTGAATGCCTTTATTTGCATAGACACATTGCTGTTTTGGGGCGATTCGATCAAATACGCAGCATTTAATCTCTCCCCTTGGCTGCCCACCATTTTCAGTTTCGCCTCCTTTGCCATAGGTCCGGTTTTATATTGGTTGATCCGTTCACAAACCGAGCCGGAAAATCCCATTCGGCGGGCGGATTTATTCCATTTGCTACCCGCATTGGCCACGCCTGTGTATTTATATTGGGCCTGCTACAGGTATCCTCTCGATCAGCAAATTGACTTGGTTCTGGAAATGGCCATTTTTGGTAAAACCGAGGCTTATTTTTTGCTATTCCTGACCCTCAAAAAATTAATGCCACTGATTTACGGCGTTACCTGTGTCACACTTATTTTTGAATATTTAAAAACCCACTCGGATTTACCCGCAAAAGCCAAGCGCGCACTCTCTCTTTACGCCGGCTTTTGCATTATCTGGGGCTGGATTTTAATGACCCACATTCTCGGCCAGCAGTTGCCGGTCGGCACTGCCGATGTGATGGGTATTTTCGGCAATTACATGACCCTCACGCTGGTGATTGCACTGTGGTTTAGCAATACCGAAGCATCAAGCTCGTTGATACCAATACCGGTTACACGAGAGGAAATTGCAGAAAATCCTCTCGAAACCGCCGAACCAATTCCCTCAACCGACGCAGAACTCGACGCAGACATTCTCACCCTTGCACAACGCATCGACCGTTTTATGCTGGCGGAAAAACCTTATTTAAATTCACGCCTGACCCTGGAGCGTTTCGCGCATCTTTTACAGGCTCCGCCGCGCCAAGTATCGCTCGCGATCAACCGTTGTTTTGAACAGAATTATCAGGAATACATCAACCGATTCCGGATTGAAGAAGCCAAGCGCCTACTGCGCGATCCCACATCCCAGGCACTGACGATTTTGGAAGTTGGTCAGCGTTCCGGTTTTAACAGCAAAGCAACCTTTAATCGTTTTTTTAAATCTTTTGTTGGCGTAACACCCACCGCATACCGCGAGCAAGCAAACGACTACCAGCAGAGGCATGACATAGACGCTGAGCTGGTGCCGCAAAACTCTCATTAAGACAATCCCAATCTTCCTCTGAACCGACGAGCGCCGAATAGGCGCTTGTGGACCATTTCGTCTTTTTAATCTTCCTTCTTTTTCTTCCATTTCGAACCAAGGATTTTGGGTCTCAGATTAACCTCCGTAAGTGCATCGCAAAATGATGTTTTCGGGCGCTCAGGCCGCGAAACCCGCCGTCAATCGTCTCAATTTGCTCCCAGAGGGTATTGAGACTTTACACTCCATGTGACCGGGCGCAGCCTTGACCGTTAGCGGTCAACCCTCTTGGACAGACCGCAGGCGGCAAACCCATTTGATGCACAGCTGATGCACGAGGATAACTATGAACTCTTTTAATAAACGACTGCTTCTCGGCGCCTCCCTGTTATGCGCCTTGGTGGGCGTATCCGTTCCCGCTCTGGCCAAACCTTATAAATCTGCAGAAATCTATACGCTGAATGCGGAACTCTACGGCAAGTACGTTGTGCGTATGCGTGCCGCCAAAGGCAGCGGGGTTATCTCCAACTTCTTCTTGTGGAAAGACGGCTCCGAACTGCCGGAAGTGTTCTGGGAAGAAGTGGACGTCGAGGTATTCGGTAAAAACAACGCCCAATCCTGGCAGAGCAACATCATCACCGGCCATGGCACCACTCGTCATTCCGAGCAAGTACACCAACACCCCTTCTCATTTGGTGACGCGTACCACACCTTCACCCTGGAATGGCGACCTGACAGCGTACGCTGGCTGGTGGATGACCAAGTCGTTCGCACTACCACTGGCGATCAGGCCCGTGACCTTACGAACCACGCCCAATTCCGTTTTAACTTCTGGCCACCAAACAACCCAGCCTGGGTAGGCGACTGGAACGACAGCATCCTGCCTGTTTATATGTTCGTTAACTGGATCGAGTTCCACCGCTGGACCGGCGACGGCTTCCAATTCGCGTGGCGCGATGACTTCAACAGCTTTGATACCAACCGCTGGGGCAAGGCCGACTGGACCTTTGATGAAAACCGGGCGGACTTCCACCCGAACAACGCTGTAGTACGCAATGGCTATCTGGTTCTGGCGATGACCCGCGAAGGCCAAGAGGGTTACAACGGCACTCCGCCGGCTGACGTTGCATCCAGCAGCAGCTCATCCTCTTCGAGCTCTTCCTCGTCGAGCAGCAGCTCTTCATCCAGCTCCAGCAGCTCTTCAAGCTCTAGCAGCTCCAGCTCATCCAGCAGCTCCAGTTCTTCAAGCGGCAGCACCCCCCCAGGCAACGGCTCCAGTGGCGGCGTCAAAGGTGGCGCATTTGATTTTGCTGCCCTCCTGTCAATGTTGAGCTTGTTGGCCCTGGGCCGCGCTCGCCGCACCAAAGCTTGATTCGCGACATCTGCACAAAACAAAAGGGGCTTAATGCCCCTTTTTTGTTTTCGCTTACCAGCTGCCAAAGGCGTCACAGTTGGAGGCAAAAGATCCAGCCAAATGCTCCTTAATACCTCGCCGCCTCCCATGCGTGCAGCGCATGCTTGCGGATCTCGCCCCAACGATACCCTCCTAACGCTCCACTTTGCTGAATCACCCTGTGACAGGGAATTGCAACCGCTATGGGATTGGCGCCGACAGCTGTACCCACTGCCCGCGCCGCTTTGGGATGGCCTATGGCCTGGGCGATCTGGTTGTAGCTGACCAAAGCGCCCGGCGGGATACGCAGGAGTGCGCGCCAGACGCTAACTTGGAAATTGGTTCCTGCCACACAGAGCGATAGGGGGCGGTCCGGTTTGGTGTCCGCGAACACCTGCTGAATCAACGTTTCAGTGCTACCCGGATTTTCCTGTAGAGCAGCCTGCCCCCAATGGCGACGCAGTTCCGCAAATTGCTCATCGATACCGCCCTCGCCCAAAAACGCCAACCGGCAAATACCTCGCGGCGTAATCGCTATAAATGCCTCGCCAAAAGGCGTGCTATGCACGCCGTAGTCGATCGCAAGCCCCTCTCCTGCGGCTTTGAATTGCCCCGGAGTCATTGCCTCCAACTGCACAAAATGGTCGTAAAGGCGCGAGCCGCTGCTCAGCCCAACCGTATCCGCTACCTCCAGCAACGGAATGGATTCGCGCAACAAGGTCTTCGCCCGCTCGACCGTCAACACCTGCAGAAATCGTTTAGGCGTCACACCAGCCCAGCGACAAAACAGACGCTGAAAATGGTAGGGACTCAGCCCCACATGGGCAGCGATCGCCTCGAGCGATGGCTGTTCCACCATATGCGTCACCATAAAAGCTATGGCGCTGCTGATACGGTCGTAGTCGTTCATGATCTCACCTTGCTTAAATCGTCCCTTGATTATCCCGCTCAGACTGGGGCAAAGCGACCCGGATATTGCTGCGTCATACAGGTAACGCGGTTTTGACTACCGGGGATTTCAATACAAAAGAAGAATGCACACCGCTGACACCTTTGATGCGGGTGAGCTTTTGCAGCAGGAACTGCTGGTAAGCATCCATATCCGTCACTATGACTTTCAACAGATAGTCGGCGCTCTGCCCCGTGATCAGGTGGCACTCCATCACTTCCGGAAAGCTTTCCACGGTTTTTTCAAAGGCTTCAAAACGCTCCGGCGTGTGCTTGTCCATGCTGATATGGATAAACGACATCAAGGTCAGGCCGAGTTTGCGCGCGTTGAGCAGTGCCACATAACCTCGAATCAACCCGTCCTCCTCCAATTGGCGGACACGGCGCAGACATGGCGATGGTGACAAGTTGATGGCATCAGCCAGTTCCTGGTTGGACATGCGACCATCCTGTTGCAGGCGCTCCAGGATCATGCGGTCGTAGCGATCGAGCTCCATAAAATCTCCGGAAGTTGATGGAAAAATTGGCTAGTCGACGAGGCTTTTGCTCTGCCTCGCCCCGCATATAGCAATTTATTTCAATTTATACACTTTCTGCGCAATTAAATTGCGCAATTTCTTTATATTAGATCATTTTGGCAATTTTCTGCCCGAGCACCACCACTATACTGATTAAGTCCTTCACCGAATCACCAGCCGTGAAACGGTGCCAGGCAAAGCCACAAGCTGCGCCGAACCAACCAAAGCCCACCAGGCATTGGCGTGATCAGGGACCCGATTTTTCTTTCACACCACTGGAGACCACCCATGATTGCCAATCCCGCCAGCAAATACGCTCGTTTTGCAGGCATATCCTTGCCCGATCGCCAATGGCCCAACAAGGTCATCGAAAAACCGCCCATCTGGATGAGCACCGATCTGCGCGACGGCAATCAGGCGCTAATCGACCCTATGTCCGTGCAAACGAAATTGCGCTTCTTCAAAGAGTTGGTCGCCATTGGTTTTAAAGAAATTGAAATTGGCTTTCCGTCCGCATCGGAAATCGATTTTGATTTCACCCGTTTATTGATCGAAGGCGATCATATTCCGGACGACGTCACCATAGAGGTATTGGTGCAAGCGCGTTACGACTTGATCAAACGCACCGTGGAAAGTTTGCGCGGTGCCAAACGGGCCATTTTGCATATCTACAACCCACTCGCTCCGACGTTTCGCAAAATCGTCTACAACACCGATAAAGAAGGGGTAAAAAACATTGCGATACAGGGCGCTCGCTGGGTTAAGGAATTGACCGCCGAAGCTCCGGAAGTTGACTGGATTTTCCAATATTCTCCCGAGGTTTTTTCCAGCACGGAAATCGAATTCGCCAAAGAAGTTTCCGACGCTGTTGCCGAAATATGGCAACCAACGCCGGAGAAAAAAATGATTTTGAATTTGCCGGCAACCGTCGAGATGAGCACGCCGAATACTTATGCGGATCAAATCGAGTGGATGCATCGCAATCTCAATCACCGCGACAGCATTATTCTCAGCGTGCATCCACACAATGACCGTGGCACTGCGGTGGCCGCAGCAGAATTAGCTGTTATGGCAGGCGCAGATCGCGTCGAAGGCTGTCTGTTCGGCAACGGCGAGCGCACCGGCAATGTCGACTTGGTGACCCTGGCGTTGAATTTGTATTCTCAAGGCATTCATCCGGGATTGGATTTTTCCGATATCGACCGAGTGCGAAAATTGGTGGAAGAATGCAATCAATTACCGGTTCATCCACGCCATCCGTATGCGGGCGAATTGGTTTTCACCGCATTTTCCGGCTCGCACCAGGACGCCATTAAAAAAGGTTTTGCCGCGCAAAAACCAGGGGAAATTTGGCAAGTACCTTATTTGCCAATCGATCCTGCAGATGTGAATCGCAGCTACGATGCTGTCGTACGTGTGAATAGCCAATCTGGCAAAGGCGGCGTGAGCTTTTTGTTGCAGAAGGAAGCCGGCTTGCAATTGCCGCGACGCTTGCAAATTGAATTCAGCGGCATAGTGCAAAAAATCAGTGACAGCACCGGCAAAGAAGTCAAAAGCAAGGAAATCGTCGAAGTATTTAATCGCGAATATTTAGCCGTTGATAAACCCTTCCGTTTTCGTCATTCGACCATCAGCGAAAATGCCGAAGAGGTGGAAATTACCATCGAAAGCGACTATCGCGATAAACCTGTAATCCTGACCGGAAAAGGCAATGGCCCAATCGATGCTGCAGCAAACGCAATCAGTCGGCATATAGGCTGCGAAGTAAGTGTGGTGGATTATCAGGAACACGCAGTAGGTGAAGGTTCCAATGTGTCGGCGGTCAGCTATATCGAAATGAAAGTGGACCAGGGCAAACCAATTTTTGGCGTGGGCCAGGACAACAATATTATTGTTGCCGCACTCAAAGCCTTGCTGAACGGCATCAACCGTTCTTATAGAGACTAAACATTTCACCAATTAAAGCCCTCCATGCACACCAAAGGTGCATGGAGGGCTTTTTTATTTCTTGGAAATGAAATGGATTTATTGACGATAAGCAAACAGTCCACTTCGCCTCGTTATTTCCGCAATAAATCTTATTGAAGACATCTCCCGAAGCGCTGGCTTCCGGTAAACTATGGCGGCTGACAACCTCTGCCACCAGGAGTTACTTATGTCTTTAAGTCCGCACGCTGGAAAAATTCTGCCGCATGACATGTTGGTGGACCTGCCCAAATTAATTGACGCTTACTATGCGGTCCAACCGGACCCGGCGATACCGGAACAAAGAGTAAGCTTCGGTACTTCCGGCCATCGCGGCTCTGCGTTGAATGGCAGCTTCAACGAAAATCATGTTCTGGCCATCAGCCAGGCCATCTGCGATTACCGCAAGCAGACAGGCATCGACGGTCCACTTTATCTCGGCATAGACACCCACGCCTTATCCGAACCTGCGCAAATCAGCGCAGTAGAAGTGCTCGCCGCCAACGGCGTGACCCTAATGCTGGCCAATGCCGGTGAGTACACGCCAACCCCCGCCATTTCTCATGCAATTCTGACCTACAACCGCGGCAGAACCAGTGGCCTGGCCGATGGCATTGTGATCACACCTTCGCACAACCCACCGGACAACGGCGGCTTTAAATACAACCCAACGCACGGCGGTCCTGCGGACAGCGACATCACCAGCTGGATTCAAAATCGCGCTAATGAATTATTAAAAGACGGCTTGAACGGCGTGCAGCGTTTGGCCTATCAGCAAGCGCTCAAAGCGGATACCACGCACCATCACGATTATATTCGCCATTATGTTGCCGACCTGGGCAATGTGATCGATATGGATGCCATTCGCGGTGCTGATGTATTGATGGGTGTCGATCCTCTCGGTGGTGCAGGTGTTAATTTTTGGCCGGCCATTGCCGCTCAATACAACTTGAATTTGCAGGTTTTGCATTCCGGCATCGATAAAACCTTTTCGTTTATGACGGCGGATTGGGACGGAAAAATTCGCATGGATCCTTCATCGGCCTACGCCATGCAATCCATGATCGGCCGCCGCCACGAATACCAAGTCGCGTTCGCCTGCGATACCGACCACGATCGCCACGGCATAGTCGCACCGAGTTGCGGATTGCTTCCACCGAATCATTATCTGGCGGTGATGGTGGATTATCTATTCCAGAATCGCCCGCAATGGAGCGCTACAACTGCGGTGGGAAAAACCGTTGTCAGCAGCGCCATGATCGATCGCGTAGCGGAAAAATTGGGTCGCCGCGTGCACGAAACACCGGTGGGCTTTAAATGGTTTGCACCGGGATTATTCGATGGCTCACTCGGTTTTGGCGGCGAAGAAAGCGCGGGGGCATCTTTTTTACGCAAAGACGGCACTGTATGGGCCACAGATAAAGATGGAATTATTCCCTGCCTGTTGGCCGCGGAAATCAGAGCCAATACCGGCCGCGATCCCGGCGAACGTTATGCGCAACTTGCCAATGAATTTGGCCACGCTGCAGAAGCGCGCGTGGAAGCACCGGCAAATAGTGCGCAGAAAGCTGCGTTATCCAAACTCTCCCCGCTGCAAATTACGTCCACTTTCCTTGCGGGAGATAAAATCACACAAATACTTACCGAAGCACCCGGAAATAACGCTGCTATCGGAGGAATTAAAGTGTGTACCGCTTCAGGCTGGTTTGCCGCGCGCCCATCTGGCACTGAGGATATTTACAAAATCTACGCAGAAAGTTTTAAAGGAAAAGAACATTTACAGGAATTGATTAGCGAAGCTCAGGAAATTGTGGATCGCGCTATCAGCTAGGACAGCACAATATTCTGTAGGTATCCGTTAGCAGCCTTTGTTTTTCGACATCGGCTGCTAACAGCAGCACACAATAATTTTGGCTTTCCCCGTCACCCCAACACACAATAAGCCCTACAAACACGCAAAATCCCGAATTTTTTCGCCTTGGATATTTTCCAAATCACCTTAACAAGGGCGAAAAATCAAAATTCTCACTGCGACACAAATTGTGAAGAAAAATCACATCCCTGAAACAAAAGTGTGAATTGATTCACTATCGAGTACGACCAACATCATTTGAGTACTAAGAGCACGCTATTAGAATGCCGATAAGGGCTTGATGGGTGTGATAATTTTGGCGGCGATGCGGCAGCAGTACAAAATAGATATGTTGCAGCAACAAAAATACTAACTGCTGCGGGTAAAAATCAGTGTCAGCAAAGTCGTAGCACTCCTGAATTTGTTCCTGCTTGCCGTTTCCGCAGAAATTGAATGCCCACGGCGAAAGCCTAATTAACAATAACAACTGGGTGACACCAATGAACAAAAAAATCCTGAGCAAGTTTGCGCTTGTCGGTGCGCTGATGGCGTTACCGTTCGCCGCCAACGCAGCGCCAGATCCAAACTTCCATATTTATTTGATGATCGGCCAGTCCAATATGGAAGGGGCCGCTCCTATTGAGGCCCAAGACAACTCCACCCATCCGCGCGTACAGGTGTTGCAGAGCCAGACCTGCGGCAACAATGCCTATGGCACTTGGCGCCCGGCATTACCGACCTTGATTCGCTGCCCGCGCAACGGCGGTGGACTTGGCCCCGGTGATACTTTTGGTGATTACATAGCGGAAAACACCCCAGACCATATCAAAATTGGTTTGGTGGGGGCGGCCTACGGCGGTGCCAAGATTGAATACTTTTTGAAGAACTGCGGCAGCGACTGTACTCCGCCCTACGGCGGTATTACCGGCGCGCCCAACAATGGCACCCGCGGCTACGACTGGATCGTCGACCTCGCCAAGAAAGCGCAGCAAGTGGGTGTGATTAAAGGCTTTATATTCCACCAAGGTGAAAGCAACTCCGGTCAACAGGACTGGCCGCAAAAGGTAAACACCCTGGTCACCGATCTGCGCCGCGATTTGGGTCTCTCAGCGGCGGACAGCCCCTTTATCGCCGGCGAGCTGCCCTACACCGGCTGCTGCATGAGCCACAACACCCAAGTCAACCGCTTGCCCAGCGTTATTGAAAACGCCCATGTGGTTTCCGCTGGCCCCGAAAATGGCCAGACCCTCGGGGATATTGGCGACCGCCTGCACTGGAACTCCGCTGCCGTCCGCGTCATGGGTAAGCGCTACGCACAAAAAATGCTGACCCTGGTGAAAACCGGCCCGGCTGACTGCGGCACCAAAGATGGCAACGCTATCTGCTGTGATATCAGCGCTGACCCGGATGGCGATGGCTGGGGCACCCAAGACGGAAAAATGTGTCTGGTCACTGACGGCACCCGCGGCTACGTCCCACCCAATCCTGCGGACGTTGTCGTTGCCATAGACGTAGGTGCTTCTCAAGGCGGTGCATCTTACAACGGCATTTACTACCAGGCTGACCGGGATTTCGTCGGCGGCATGCCGAATTCCACCTCGGACACTATTACCAACGGCAGCTCCGTATTCCAGACCGAACGCTACGGCGATTTCAGCTACGAAATCCGCGTACCCAACGGCACTTACAGTGTGGAATTGCAAATGGCGGAAATTTATCAAACCGCTACTGGTCGTCGCGCCTTCAGCGTGTCCATTGAAGGCACGCCGGTGCTGAACAATATTGACCTGTTCCAATTGGCAGGACATGACGTGGCTTATACACCGCCGCCGTTCATCACCAACGTCACCGACACCAGCTTGAGCATCGCCGTAACCTCCAGCGTTGATAACGGAACACTGGCCGGCATCGTTGTGCGCACTGTGTCGTCATCCAGCTCAAGCAGTTCTAGCTCCAGCTCCAGTTCGAGCAGTTCCAGCTCCTCCAGCAGCTCAAGCTCATCTTCTTCTGGTGCAAACTCTTCCTCTGGAAACAATGGACCAGGACAACCTGGCAGCTCTTCCGGCTCTGGCTCCTCTGGTGGCGGTGCGGGTACGGATTCACCTGGGTCATCCGGTGGTGGCAGCGTCAACTTGTGGTTCTTGATGCTGGTCGGACTGCCTATGCTGGCGCGACGCCGTTTCGTCAAATAAGCGTTTTCTCTTGTACTCCAGCCGCGAGCGATCGCGGCTTTTTTTGTTTTTGGAGCGCAGTTTCGGATTAATGCTCAAAAAACGCGTACACGATTTCGAACGCGATCAGCAGAATAATGATGATTTCCAAAGAGTGCGCGAGGCTGAGATGAGCACGGTCGTACATGGCGCGCGCCACTTCCGCGACCGCTTGTTGGCGCGCCACCACAGTGCTGCGCCAGGCCGGAATCTGAAAACGCTCGATTGCACCGCGATAAATCCGCGCATAGTGAGCATCTTCGGTAATCTTGAAGGCATTTTGTGAGCGGTCGATAAAATCGCCTATGTCGAGCAGGACCTGATTGACCCTATCCACGCCCTTCTGCGCCAGCCCCGGTCGCCACCAGCGCACTACGCCTTTGCCCTGAGAGGTCCATTCGTAGAGCAGATCCAGCTCGGTTTCCAAAATACTGTCGTAACGCTGATACTCCAGCAGTTGGGTCAAGGCAAGAGCGATGAGATCTGGAATATCTTCGGTGGGATTGGGCTCGATATTAACGGCTGCATTCCAGTCGATCACACATAAATCGTCGACGCTGTAGCGGTAGTGGTGTTTGACCAACTGCTCGAGAAAACTCGGTGCCGGCACCCAGTCCGGGGTTTCACCCAGCAGCAGACGCGCAAGATCCTCAGAGCGCAAAACCTTGTCGATTGAGACTGGCTCCGCGAAGCGCTGGATATTCAGCAAGGTATAGCTTTCGTACTCATCGTATTGGATCGGCCGCACAATCGCCGGGGCGATCATTTCCGCCACTGTGGCGGACAGGGAGCGCCCTAGCTCAGTCAGCGCCCGGCTGTCATTCAATTGGGCAATCAGAGAAGCCGCCTGCGCCGCACTCAATGCTGGTGCAACCGGAGCGACAGAATTGGAGTGGCCGATGGGGATATAAAAACACGGCGCCAATACACCGAAATTGAACACCAGGACGGTGCAGTCGACCTGAATGGTGAGGCCATTCTCCAGCTGCAGCTCCCGACTGCCCAACACAACCACGTTGAGCAGAGAGCGCAAGCGGCCAAAGAAGGTCAGCTTCCCTGGCCGTACACTGACAGGAACAGGAAAACTTAACCGCTCCAAGTGGCGTAAATTGATTTCTTCCGCCACTTCAAATAATCGGTAGGCGTAAAAGCCACCTTGAACGATATCCGGAAGATTCAAACACATCCCTCGCTAGTTATCGGGTGATGTTCAAGAACATCACCCTCTTATTCGAGTATAGCCTCCCGGTTATGGCCCGTTCGTTAGATTACGCCCGGAATAAAACGGTACTTCACATGCTTACAATATTCGACGTAATCCGGATCGAAGCTCAGATGACGCTCCTCGGTAATCGCCCGGGCGTAGTAAATGGCAGTCAGCAGGATCAATCCACCGACATAAAAGACGGCCTGACCGAAACCATCGATATACCCGGCATAGATTGCCGAGGGCAGACCGACCAACCACCAGGCCAGGTTTTTGGCCGCGTATGCCGGGTGGCGCACAACCGCAAACGGACCTTTGCGGATGATGCCGCGGTGAGTCAGGTTGGAGAATCTCAGACCGAACCAGATGGTAGGCAGCATGTAGAAGAAGTAACTCAACACCATCAAAGTGCCAAAGAACATTACCAGCCCTTGATAAGGGATTTGGGTATACAGGGACTCACCCGGACCAGTAAGGAACCAGCCACCGATAACCCGGAACGGCGGGTAGCTGATCAAACACACCAGCCAGCCCAGAGTGGTGGGCTCGGCGGAAACCGTGTTGTTATCCACCCAGCGGGATGAAATGACATATCCGCACCATGCCAAGCCTACGTCAATGGTGAAAATCAGATTGGTGAGAACATTCCCCATATCCTTGCCAAAATTGGCCATGTTGTAGGTGCCGTCTATCCATTTGGGAATGGCATTGGAAATCAGGTAATCCGCGTTGTTCTGCATGTGATGGAAATTGTCGAAAAAGAACACCGTCATCACAGGCGCAAAGAAAAATTTCACCGCAAGACCGCGCGCAGCGCGTTTATCGTCGATGGTGAACTGCGGCCGCAGAGAAGCAAATGCAGGAATTGCCGAAAGGAGGTAGCACAACACCCGCTGCGTCAATAACGCATAATCTTTTTTATCTTCCGCAGGGTTGTATTTAAACGCGCGCGTCAAGGCAATATAGGGAAAGCCGCCAATCAGAAACAACTGCCACAAAAAATCCAGGGTGTAGAACCATGGCTGATAATAAGAGTGATTTGGACGAAAACCGTATTCGTTAAATGAATGATAGGCCCAGCGGCATACGGCAAACAAAACGATTAACAGCAAATAGCTTTTCAGGCACTCCGCCAAAAACTGCACGACTTTGCCTTCAACCAATAATGGATCACGGCGGATAAATTGATAACCGGGAAATCGAGCAAGCCGAATCAATTCCACTATCACCATACACGCCCCAACCACGCCCAACGTGACCAACATTACGGCGTATTTTTCCTGCTTTAGCTCCAAATCCAGCCAGGGCACGCCGTTAAGGTGGGCGCGCTGAAGCCCAAAATAAATGCCCATAAGCAGGAGTACCACTGTACCGATCACGCCGGTTATCCAGGCACCATCGGTTATCCAAGGTTGGTCGTAGCGAGAAACGGCAGACGTCTGTTCACTGCCGACAGCGGTTTGCTCAGATTTATGCTTCATAATTGTGATCGTTGTCTCGTTATTAGATTGAACAGAGCCTGCATCAATAAAAGCCCGCGTCTCTGTTGCCTTAGGTTACGTCCACCCTCAGCCTATGGCGACCTTCGCCGACGGAAGGCGACAATCAGAGCCAGACGGCAGGTTAGCCTCGCCTAAGGCCGGATTCAATGGCGCGCACAAAAATAAACGATTCGCAAGCGCCCAGGCGCGACTTGGTTCTACAAAAACACGCAAGTGAGCGCTAACGCCCGCGCTGTTCATTGCTCTTCCAGCGTCCGAACAATCCAAATAGGACGACTTAATGGCAATTTCTTACCGCCTACACTCTTTTACAGACTGCTTCGCTTTTTTGTTGCTTCATAGGCGCCTTTTTAGGCAAAAGCTGCCTGTTTTAACTGAAAAGGAGTTATAAGCAATGAAATGTATTTCTAGGAATTTCCCGGGTGATAGAGCCTCTCTCAGCAAAATTTTACGCTGCATGGGACTGTCGATTTGTCTGGCATTGATTACCGCGTGCAGCGACTCGAAGTCGAAAGCGGAAAACCCCTCACCCGTCGGCAGCAGTTCTTCCAGCTCATCGTCCAGTACCGCAAGCTCTTCTACTAGCAGCTCGTCGAGTTCAAGCAACAGCTCCAGCTCCTCAAGCTCATCCTCGAGTTCCTCTTCGAGTTCTTCAAGCAGCTCTTCAAGCTCTTCAAGCAGTTCTTCCAGCTCATCCAGCTCATCCAGCTCGTCTAGTTCGTCCAGTTCTTCAAGCTCTAGCGGCGTATCCTTTTCTGAAAGCTTTTTAAGTCTCGCAGTACGAGGAATCGACGGCATTCCTCTATCGCCAGCAGAACTGCTTATCACCGTCGATTTATTGGATGAAAACGGTGAATCCGTCGAACAAAAAATTCTCCAGGCAGCCCCGCAGAACGGCGGTGGACGGGATTTGTTGAAAGTCACCAGTCCAATTGCGTTGAATGGAGCTGAAATTCTTGTCGTCAACGTCAATCACCCCGGCTACACCAGTTATTCACGCCGCTTGGTTGCAGAAGAAGCCATTTATTTAAATGCCGAATTGCTGGGTGTCGAAGCTATTACGGTTGCGCCAACGCAAAGCACCAGTATTTCCGGTACGGCCATTGACGGCTTCGCGTTATCTGTCCCGGCCATGGGTAACGAAGGTGATATTTTTGTCGCCATTCCCCGTTCGCTCGTGCCGGAAGGCACCACAAATTTGATCGCCGAAATCCGCTCGTTTGATCCGAATGATCCAGTCGACGCACAAAATTTCCCCGGCGCTTACGCCGATACCGACGGCAATAATCTGGTTTCTGTTGCTTTCAATTTTGCCGACATTCGTACAACTGACGGCCAGGATTTAGGTGCTTTGGTTGCAGCACGCGCACAGCAAAAATTATCGGCGCTCAGCAGCGCCGCCGAAGCCGAAGAAGCCGTTATCATCAACCGCAATATTCCCGCCGCCAGTTGCGCAACCTTAAGACGCCTGGGCGATTCCAACGCCGCACAAGCAGGCTTTCAAATCCCTGTATATTCCTATGACAGCGGTCGAGGCCTGTGGGAATTATTGGGCCACGGCACTGTTTATGCACCCAATGGCACGCCCATTAATTCCGTCGGTGACGATTGTGAAGACGGCGAATATGTATTGGAAATTGCCGTCACCAGCCAGATTCTGGCAAGCGACTGGTGGAATCTGGACTATCCGTTGATTTTTTCTGAGCCAGTAAAATATTGCGCGCAAATTCATTTACAGAACGAAGATCAACAACCGCTTAACGGCCGCTACGGATTTATTTACGGCACCGCGGGCGACTTCGTCAGCCACTATTTTGTGTCTGATAAAAATGGCGCAGCCCGCATCGAAGTAGAAGCTGCGGATATCGGAGACACTATCTCTGCCAGTGTTTCCATCATTGACGAAAGAATTTTCACTGGCGAAGTCGTTTTATCGCGCAATTGTGCTAGTCCACAAGTTCAAGTGGTGACAGTGGATTTACCCCGCCTCTGCCAGGTACACGGCAAATTGGTCTATCCAGACGGCACTCCAGCAACTCGCCATCCCGTTATGTCACTGCCAACGGAATGGAGATTGGGAGATTATTTCGACTTTACCGGCACCGACGCCAACGGAGAATATTGGGTAAATGCAACCTGTGAAAAAAATTACACAGTGTCTGCCTATTCACTCAATAAAACCTTTGAATATGCAGTAAATGTCGACGGTACAGTGGCAGGCGACGAGCAAGCGGACGGCGGGGAGATGGTCACGCTGCCAACCGCGACGGTCGATCCTATACCAACCACGCTCCAACCAGCCGTCTATTCAACGGTCGATAAAAAAATGCTGCTGTTTGTCTTCGGCCACAGCGACAATTTTCCAATGACTTACCAACTGACCATCCAGACACCACAAGGGCAAACACTCGACACTGTTGCGGGAGAAATTCAGCGCATTGTTGGCGATGATGACGATACACCTTTCTGGTACGGTGTAGCTATGGTCGAAATTGCTCTCGATGCCGACATTGGCAATTCAGCAACACTCGCCATAAAAGGCAGCATAAAAGACAGCCACGATAAAATGACGCCTGTTGATACGGTCATTTTGGTCGTCCATGAGCCACTGAACATGTACACCGACGAATAATTCACCTCAAAACGAAAAAGCCCCCTGATGGGGGCTTATCTTTATTTAATCTCGCTTTATTTTTTATCACGCTTTATTTTTTATCCCCGCAATCACTTGCCAGCCACTTGCCTTCCATATTGGCAATGATTTCTTGCGTTTTCCCGTCTCTTTTATCAATGGTTTTCGATTGCCCGGTGAAATGTGTGGGTGAATGAAACTCCATGATGGACTCTGTCGTCATCCCATCACACACCTGTACAGACTTATAACGCTTTTTATCCAATTTGGTGAAAGTGGACTGGCAGTCATCTTCAACATCCGCTATATCACCTGCCTCGATTTGCTCTTTCGTCACACAATGGGTGATCACCATTCCATCATTACCGGCAACCACACTCCCACCTTCAAATTCCACGCCCTGTTCCGTAACATTCACCCCCCCCATGGCCTTTTCCAGAGCTTCTCGCTGCTCCGGCGGCAAGTTTTCCAATTGCTTTTTCATTTGTTCAACCGCCGCTTTTATTTCTGCATTGTAGGCGGCATCGCTTTGCTCGGAGAGTTTTACTTTATGCTCCCAAAGGCCCGGTTTCATGTCGAGTTTTACCTGCGCTTGAGCCGCACCTGCGCACAAAATTCCCATAGCAATAAAAAAGCGCTTTTTCATTCGAATACCCTTCCAATTTATCAATATTAAAATCCAGTATCAGCAGGCGAAACACACGCTTGCTGATGACAAATATCTTCGCTTATGCAGTATCTCGGCTCAATAATGAATTCCAGCAAATGGATAAACGGCAACGCGGTCCCCTACCCTAGCAGACCTTGGATCTTTCGTTATAATGCCGGACCCAATTCACCCATCAGGTGAGGTGTCCACTTGCCGCCCGTCAATGTTCTGTGCATGAAATGGGGAGTCAAATACTCCGCCGACTATGTCAACAAGCTTTACCGCGCCGTGGCGCGCCACCTTTCGCTGCCGCATCGGTTTATCTGTTTGACGGATGACCCAGCCGGAATCGATGCCGGTGTGGAAATTTTTCCACTCCCGTCAATGCCAGTGGATATCAGCGGCCCGGAACGTGGCTGGACCAAAATCCTGACCTTTAGCGAAACCCTCTACGACTTACAAGGCAAGTGTCTGTTTCTTGATTTGGATCTGATTATTCTCGATTCCATCGACGAATTTTTTACCCTCGATGGCGATGTATTGATCATTCGCGACTGGTTGAAACACGATGGCACCGGGAATTCTTCGATTTATCGTTTTGAGGTCGGCAAACACACTTATGTATTAGAAGAATTTATCAAGCAGTGGCCGGCACTCAAACAGGAATATCGCAATGAGCAGGAGTTTATCTCAGCAATTCTTCTGCAAAAAAATGCACTCAAATACTGGCCAGATGCTTGGTGCAAGAGTTTTAAACGTCATTGTATGCACCCTTTTCCGCTATCGATTTTTAAAGAGCCGACTTTACCAGTCGGAGCCAAAATTATCGTTTTTCACGGCCACCCAAACCCTCATGCGGCCATTGAAGGCCGCTCCGGCAAATGGTATCGCTTTTTAAAACCGACCTCGTGGATCTCCCGGTACTGGTATTGATATCAAAATGAATACTTCCGTAAAACAAGTTATTTGTATTAATTGGGGCACCAAATACGGTCCGCCTTTTATCAACCGGCTTTACGGCATGGTGGCAAGAAATATTACGCCGCCTTTTACTTTTACCTGCTTTACTGACAACACTGCAGGAATACGGCCCGAAGTGCTTTGCGAACCGCTGCCGCAGCTCGATGTGGTTATGCCGGTGCGCACTTTGGGTATTTGGCCGAAAGCGCGGCTGTGGGGAAAAGAACTCGGCAATTTGCAAGGCGATGTATTATTTCTCGATCTCGATATGGTAATCGTCGACAGTCTTGATCCCTTTTTTGAATTTGGCGAGCCGGGCGATATTATTTTGTCACGCAATCCGGCCAAACCCCTTGAACGCCTAGGCCAAACCTCTTTATTTCGTTTTCCCGTCGGCAAACTTTTTCCCCTGCAGGAAAAATTCCGCGAAAATCCGCAAGCCATAGCCGACGAATATCGCTTCGAACAACGCTTTGTCACCCGCAACGCTCCCGGCGGCATCAAATTATTTCCGCGCAACTGGGTGCGCCATTTCCGCCATCACTGCCGCAGACCGTTTCCGCTCAATTATTTTCTTGCCCCCAAATTACCCAAAGGCACCCGCGTCGTCATCTTCCCCGGTGGCCTCCATCCCCAACACGCCATAGAAGGTCGCTACGGCCCGAACAAGCCAAACAATGTGCGAGATCATTTAAAAGAAATCTGGAAATCCGAAGTTGGCCCGCTCAGCCACTTACGGCATTACATTCGGCCTACGGATTGGGTGGGTGAGTATTGGAGGGAGTAAAAACGCGGCTATAAAACCGCGTTTTTAAACCTCAATTTTTAAACAAAACTGACGGGGCAAAAATCACCCATTCACAAGAAGACGGGAACTTGGAACATCCCGCACCCGGATTGCACGAAGATCATGGGCGCTTTGGCGCTAAAGCAAAAGATAGCGCTATTAGCGTAACGCAAAAGACAGCTGAGCATACTTGGATAGTGGCGAGAGTGGCGGGAGTGGGATTAGTGGGGGTTTTCGCGGGTCTCATATTCGGAAAAAGCGCATCGCGCAATGTATTGAGACGCTACAGTTACAGCGGAAATAAATCGCGGCGGCGAAGCCACTGTGATCTACGGCCCAATCAAATTGAGATCTCTTCGACGTTACTAGCCGCTGTTTTTCCCTTTCCCAGCTGAACAGCCCAAAATTTGGCGCGTTCGATTTAACGAAAAGCACCAAATCCTTATACAAACCGAAATCTCAAAGAATGTAAGACTAATAACGCATATATTTTTTCTCTTTCCCAGTATGCTGCTCGCGGGAATACAAAACGACCGGGAGCGTCTTGGCTAAGGCCGGTCACAAATACTCATCCCACGTCATCTAACAATAAAGAGAGAACCTGTATGAAAAGCGTATTCACGGCACAGCGGGCTATCGCCAGTGCTTGCTTACTGTCATTGCTCACGGCGGCTGGTTGCGGCGGAGGAAATCAGACGGGTTCTTCGTCTTCCTCGAGTTCATCATCCAGCTCAACGTCTTCCATTTCCTCTTCAAGTTCAAGCTCTTCGTCCAGCTCTTCATCTTCGAGCAGCAGCTCGGGTGTTGTCCATGCATCCTGCCCCGGTGATGCGCGCAATGCTTATCAAAATCGCGCCATCAATTTGCCGGGCAGAATCGAAGCTGAAGATTTTGATCCCAATGGCTATTTTGACAGCACCAGCAATAACGAAGGCGGCGCTTATCGCACCGATACCGATGTCGACATCAAACAAATTGATGGCGGTTACGCCATAGGTTGGATGACCGTAGGCGAATGGGTGGAATACACAGTCTATGTGGCTGAGGACGGTGAGTACGATGTGACCATCCGCGCAGGTGCAGTTGAATCCGGTCGCACCCTGCAAGTGTTGCAGTGCGACAAGGTGCTGATCGACGCATTCAATGTGCCGCGAGTGAGCGCTTGGGGCGAATTTAAAACCCTGTCCGCCGGCAAAATTCGTTTAACCAAAGGAGTCCAAGTCATTCGCGTGAAAGTGGGTGCGGCTGCCGACGTGGATTTCGATTGGCTGCACATAGGCCCTTATACAGGTCCGATCGATACAGTGGGCGCGGGTGTTCCGGGTGACTATCCGTTGGGCAATCCGCCGGTAAAAAGCTCTGGCTGCGGTACCGATGGAAAATCGACCTTGCTCGCCGGCGGAACATCAGTGAGTGGCGGCTTGCCGACCTCAACTCAGCTCAGAATCCAAAGCAATAATCAGAGCCGCGAATACATTATCGATATCCCTGCGGATTACGACAAAAACAAACCCTATCGCTTGTTTTACACCTCGCATTGGATTGGCAGTACCGACAATGCCGTCGCCACCGGCGACCACGACATGAGAAATAAAAGCGCCACTAACTGGAGCTATTATGGTTTGCGTCGTGAATCACTGGCGGCGGGCCAGCCAGCGATTTTTGTTGCACCGCAAGCGGACGGCGCAACATGGCAAGAAAAAGACAACAAATATTTGTTCAATGACATTTTGCAAAAAGTGAAGAGCAGCCTCTGTATTGATGAGTCGCGCGTGTTTGCCACTGGCTTTAGCTTCGGCGGCATGATCACCTACTCGCTGTCGACAACCCATCAAAAACAAATTCGCGCTGCCGTGGGTATCAGCCCTGCCAATTACAATATCTGGCTGCCCAACCCAATTCCTCGCGATCCTATCGCCTGGATGAGCACCACCGGCATGAGCGATGGCACAACCCCATGGGATGGCGGTAACGGCCGCGGCGCAAAATACGCCGCCGAGCGACGCGCGCAAGATAACGGGTGTACTGCAGTGAATATTCCCACTTGGAACCAATCCAGCCCATCACGCCATATTTGCTACGACTACCAGGGATGCAAGGAAAATTATCCCGTCAAAGTCTGCACCTACAACGGCGGCCACGACCCGGCACCCTACGATGGCGGCAGCGGCAGTGATGGGTTAAATTCCTGGGTACCTAAAGAATCCTGGAAGTTTTTCTCGCAGTTTTAGGTTAGAACCGTTCCGTATTAAAAGCCGCGACAGTTTTAACCGGCTGCCGCGGTTTTTTTCTTTTGTGCTTGGTGTGATAGCGCTTGGCAGGAGCGCGGGACGTGCTGCCGCATTGCCCCCATCGCAAATCAAGAACAGCTAGAAGATATCGGGTCAGGGCGATTTGCCCTCAAGAGAAACTGGATCATTTCCTCCCTTGCCGCAACTTCTCTCTCAATTGAGCTTCGCATAAATAGCGAATATTCAGGTCGAAAATGGTAGAGCTTGATTAACCGCAAAACTTGCTCGTCATCAAGAGGGCGCAAAGCCCATGGATTTAAGAACAAAACATTACCATCAACACATGAAATAATCGCAGCGGATAGTGATTGCCTCTGGCGAAACAAACCTTCGGAAGTTTGCTGATATACAACCGCGCGCTGATCCTCATCCCGAACCGGCAACCTCCATGGAAGATCATTAGGATACGCCAAATTAAAGCGATCCTCAGGGAATAGGCTTGCTCCTACCTTTCCGTATAAAGAGTGCCAAATTCCAAAGCACCCAATATATGTAGTGGCATAGTGAATTTGGCCACCTAATTGGAAGTGATATTATCACTTCATTCAACCAATAGGTGTCCAATGAGCAAGCGTACTAGACCAACCTTTAGCCCAGAATTTCGCCATGATGCGGCGCAGCTGGTTGTAGCGAAAGGCTACACAATTCGAGAAGCAGCAGAATCAATGGGGGTTGGCCTATCCACTATGAGCAAGTGGGTCAAACAACTTCGATCAACGCCGGATGGCCTGCCGGCTAAAGGGGTAGCGGTAACACCTGAACAGCAGCGTATTCGGGAACTGGAAAAGAGAATTAAGCGCATTGAAACGGAGAATGAAATCCTAAAAAAGGCTACCGCTCTCTTGATGTCGGACTCGCTGAACAATTTGCGTTAGTCCAAAAACTCAACGAGAGCTATTCCATCAAAATCCTGTGCGACTCCTTTGGCATTCATCGCAGCAGCTATAAATATTGGGTCGGAAGACCTAACACCATCGACGCCAAAGATATTCACTTACGGAGTGAAGTTCGTGCTGTTCACGCGGAAAGCAACGGTTCGGCAGGGTCGCGAACCATTGCCAACATGGTAACAGCCAGAGGTACATCGCTGAGCCGTTATCGAGCCAGGAAACTGATGAAACAGCTGGAATTGGTGAGCTGTCAATTGCCCAGGCACAATTACAAGAAGGTGGATCAGGAACATGTTGTCATCCCCAACAAACTGGATCGGCAATTTACTGCGACAAAACCCAATCAAGTTTGGTGTGGTGACGTGACTTATATTTGGGTCGGCACACGGTGGGCGTATCTTGCGGTGGTGCTAGATTTATTTGCGCGCAGACCGATTGGTTGGGCGCTATCCCTATCTCCTGATAGTGAGCTCACGAGGCGCGCATTAACCATGGCATTTGAGGCGAGAGGAAAGCCAATTGGGGTGATGTTTCATTCTGATCAAGGATGCCACTACACCAGCCGGAGTTATCGCCAATTGCTGTGGCGTTATCGCCTTGATCAAAGCATGAGTCGTCGAGGCAATTGCTGGGACAATGCACCAATGGAGAGATTTTTTAGGAGTTTGAAAACGGAATGGGTGCCGACATTAGGCTATCGAAATTTTAATGAAGCTGAATGTTCAATTACGGATTATGTTTTGGGTTACTACAGCCAGACAAGGCCGCATCAACATAATGGTGGATTGCCGCCAGTGTTGGCCGAACAGCGGTATGTAAGTAACTCTTAAATCGTGGCCAAATTCACTTGACCACTACAGTTCATCGTGGCAGTAGGCGGTGGTGCGGCCACTGTGCTCGGTGACCACGGTGCGCCGGCCGGTGTTATCGAGCTTGTAGGAGTAGTGGCTGATCAAGGTGCCAGTGCCGCCGCGTGTATAGACGTCCGCCAGCTGATTGATGGTCGCCTACCCAGTGGAAAGAACACATACTACGGCTACAACGGCATCAGTTTCCCCCATATTCAGAGTAAACAATCTCCACCTCTTTTCCACTCCTAAGAAAATCCCGCCAATCCTCCAAAACTTTCTTAAGCAGGGCCGTTTCAATATATGCTTCAGCAGACACATCAAAAGCCGGATAAATTACGAGCTCGCTTCCTTTTATTTCAACCTTCGTCGCATTGAACCACCAAGTTTCCCCGTTTACGAAAACAGTCTTTTTAAATTCCTCTACTTTTCCAACAGAAGACAAGTCCGAAGCAAGTAATAATTCAAGAAGATCCACCCCATTAGCAGATAAGTTGCTCTCTGCCCAAGGGTAGCGTTGGCCCTGATTGACTTTGAAAAAATATTTTGCCTTCACGTTCACCTACTATAGTTTTGGATAAGCTGTGACTAGCTCGCCGTTTCGCACGTACATTTCGATGGGGTATCCGTTAGAGCTCTTCCCCACTATTAAGCCATTTTTATTGCCATTAACCAAAGCATTGATATAAGCCGCATCGATCTCCGCTCTTACCCTTGATTTCGACCAACCATCTGGAAAAAACGTTGATCTTTTTGTGATACATCGACCTCCGTCACAAATTTCCACCGTTGCCTCGTACGCCCCGCTCCATTTCCCAGAGTCCATTGAATGATGCACTTTGAGCACTTTGGCATTAGCAGGGTTGATACCACTTGCTCGGTGATGGAACCCTCCTGTCCTATTACCTTTAAAGATGTGTTCTAAACTATTTTCCGACCATCGTAGGGGCTCACAAATTCCAGCGTTGTGATTTAGTAACCCACCAACACCCACATAGTAGGTATGGTAGTTATTGACGGTTAAATTATAAACCCGCGCCTGCTTGCTATACGCCGTAACATTGGCGATGCTCAAAGGGCTCCCTGTGAAATCCAGGAGCAGTTGACCGGTTGTCAGTTCGCCAGCATTCACCCACTCTCGAGTTTGCGGCACAAGGAACGGGTGGCCTGCTGTGGTGGTAATAAACTCACCTGTTACCAGTTCTATATCTACCAGATCCTTCTGTCCTTCCTTTTGAATCAGATGTACCACTTCCTGAAGGGAATTCTCTCCGGTCTCTTCGTTGTAGGCCCACACCCTGTCGCCAATCTTGATGTCCTTAATTGCAACCAAGCCAAACTCCGTTGAAACGAGGGTCTCACCATCAAAACTGTTACAAGCTTGGCGGAATTTTTTGGAGAGCATGCCAAGCAGCTTAAACGCAGCAGGACCACCAATTGCAGCAAGTCCTAAAGCTTTGTAGTTGGGTCCGTTGCCGGCCGATTCAGGATCTAAGGCTGCATCCAGCATGCTTAATCCGATCTCGATTTGCACATTGCTCAGCGTCATTCGAATATCGGATGCAATACCAAAACTTGCCAGTCCGAAATTCCCAGTTGGATCAACATAAGTCACAGGATCAGCATTGCCGTACGCATATTTATGCAGCGTAATCGGATCATGATTATTCCCCATCCATGTATCCATTTGCGTAAAGCGTCCAACCTCTTGGTTGTAATACCTCGCCCGCAGGTAGTACTGGTTCAGCCCGGCATCAAATTGCTCGCCCGTGAACAAATAACTATTTTCGGTATCACCTGTTTGATTGAGGAGCTCACCAAAGGCTTCGTAATCATAGGTATCGGTAATCACGCCAGAAGAATTACTGAGGCTTCGAGTACTGCCTAAACCATCGTAGTGATAGAAAGATTTGGCTCCATTTCTTTCTTGGCTGATCAGGTCGTGCCCATAGCTGTAATGCACTTGCACCGCATGATTTTGGACCTCCTCTAACACCTGAGCGTAATCGCGATTTTCATCCACGATATATCGAGTGGTAACTCCTCCTTCGGTTTTACTCGTGCGGATGCCGTTGGGGTTGTAGGCGAAGGACGTTATTGCGCCTAACTTATTAGTGCTGACGAGTTGATTCCTGCCGTTGTATCGGTAGGTCGTTGTGTCGCCATCCAAGGTTTCGCTCACGGTGTTGCCGTTGTCGTCGTAGCCGTAAACGGTGCCGCCGGTTTGCAGCAGGCGGTCGTTATCGTCGTAGGCATAAGCAGTTTGCACACCGTCGACGGTTTCGTAGGTGCGGTTACCGGTCCAGTCGTATTGGTAATCAGCGGTGTAGCTGGCACCGGTTCTTTGAGCCGGGGTCAAGCAGCCTTCGGTGAGCGCGGTGGCGGTATCGAAGACGGTTTCGGCCTTTAATCGATAGAGCTCATCATGACAATATGCGGTGGTACGGCCGGTGTGTTCGGTGACGACGGTGCGTCGACCGGTGTTATCCAGCTTGTAGGCATAGTGGCTGATTAAGGTGCCGTTACCGTCGCGGGTATAAACATCCGTCAGTTGATTGATGCTGTTGTAGTCGTAGTCCGTGACGAGTCCGTTGGGATAGATGACCGTATCCAAATTGCCGGCGGCATCGTAGGTGTAATGGGTGGTTTCACCTAGTGCCAGATCATTGGTTGCAGTCTTCAGACGATTCAGAGAGTCGTAGGTGTAGGACATTTGCGAGGTGACCGTACCTGCCCGTGTGACTTTGACCAAAGTGCGATTACCGACGAGGTCATAGTCGTAATCCATACGAGTGCCATCCGGACGCAGCTCATAGTCCAGACGATGACGCTGGTCATAGAAGTACTCGGTGGTTCCTTCTGCCGTAGTGGCGGTTTTGACTTGATCGTTGGGCCAGTAGGTGAAAGTTTCCACCGCACCGTCCTTGCTGTACTCCACGCGCTGCACGCGGCCCATTTCATCCTGGGCAGTGGTGATGGTATCGCCGTTAAAGTCGGTGTGAATGACCTTGCGCTCGGCATCCAGGTATTCAAAATATTCGCTCATGCCCTCCGGCAGGGTGCGACTGAGTACTCGACCGTGGTAGTCGTAGGTCCAGCGGGTGGTATGGCCGTTGGCGTCGGTTTGGGTGAGTTTGTTGCCGACTTCGTCGTAGGTGTAAGACGTTTCCGGCACCGGCTCACCTTCGATCATTACGTCGGGCGTAACGCCAGTCATGCGGCCTAGATCATCGTATACAAAATCCATACGGCGCAGGTTTTGGTCAATCGTAGCCGTACGACGACCCATCAGGTCGTAACGCTCTTCTACGCTGGTGCCATTGTGGTAGAGCGTGGCTATGCGCTGATCCAACTCATTGATTACGTACTCTGTGGTGTGATTGAGCGGATCGGTTTCCTTATGCAGTTCGCCATTCGGATAATAGTCGAAACTCCAGACTAATTCGTTTCCGTCGTCGTCCACACGGATGGTGTGAGTGCGACGACCGGCTTTATCGTAGCGGTGCTCGGTGCGATTGCGCTTTTCATCCCATTCGTACTGCACCCAGCCCTGGATCGTATAGCGGGTTTCCGTATAAGTGTCATCCTGCGCGTTATGAACTTTCCATAAACGACCCGCGGCATCGTACTCATTGCGAGTGATATAACCACTACGATCCGTAACCGTTTCTAATAACCCTTCGGCAGTGTAAGTGCGGATTTCACTAGTTCCGTCGGAATAATTTGTCTGAACAAGACGGCCATAAGCATCGTACTCATAATCCGTCCACACTCCGAAACGATCTCGTTCCCGATCGATATTTCCGACCAGGTCATAAACGGTTTCGGTATAACTATTGTCGGGATAGATAGTCTTCGTCAGACGGTCACGCGCGTCATATTCATAAGTAACCGTCTCCTGAATGACGCTACCGTTGACGGTGCGATCGCGCGTTTCAGTTTTGACATTATTGTTAGCGTCGTAGGTGTGAGTGATGGTGCCAATCACAGAATTCGATTCTGTTTTCTTTTGGCCTTCCCATTGATGCCCTTTTTGATAATAGGTATAGGTAGTTTCCAAACCACTTAAATCCGTGGTTTTAGTCACTTGCCCCTTAGCATTAATGCTATTGCCAGCTGTCGGTTTGAGAATCTCCCCAGTATCCGGGTCAATTACGTCCGGCATTTCTATCAGATAAAGATTACCGGCAGAATCGTAGGTCATTTTGGATATACGACCCATTTCATCTTCAACCTCACCTTCCTGGCCACGATCGTTATGACGACGATAGTAGATAGTATTGCCTTCTGGATCCCTGGCGAAAAGTTGATTATTGCGGGCATCAAAATCTGCTACCCAGATGCTGTCACCAATGCTACGGGTTTCCTGATTTCCGTTAGCGTCGTAGCTGTAACTTGTAACAATATCTTGGTCGTAGCTGCCGTCAGAAATTAATACAGTTTCGGATGCAATTAATCCTTTTTCATCATATTCAAACAACGTGGATCGACCGTCACGATCTGTGACCAAACTCGTTTTGGCATCTAGGTCATGATCAAATGTCTTGATCACGCCATTGCCATCTTGCTGCGCGTACAGACGCCCCTGATCGTCATAGAGATTTTTCAATACAGGACGATTGAGCGGATCAATAATATCCAACAATCCATGACTATTATTGTAGGTGTAACGCGTCGAGCTCTCGTCACGGTCCACTACCATTTCCAAATCGTCGCGCCCATCGTAGTGATAGGTTATGCGGCTGCCGTTGGGAGCAATTACATCTGTAATTCGACCCTGCGCGTCGCGTTCAAACCTTACGGCTTTACCAGAAGAATGGAAAATACCGTCATTGGAATAAGTCAGCGAATGACCATTCGGATCTATAACTTTTTCGATACCAAAGTTTTGATTGAGAATATATTCGTAACCCGCTTGAGTTGTCAGTTTGTAGCGGCTTGGATTTAAGGGTGCAGAATAATAACCATTTTCTACAATTTGCCCGTTCATGTAGTAACCGTACCGGTCATCCAACGGCACCAGTTTAGAAAGCGTATCGCCCACTGGATTGAAAACAAGTTCTACGTCACGAATCAAATTGTAAGTAGTACAACGGGGTGAGGCACTAGCTTCGAAACGTTCAACTTTGCCGGTAGGCAGAGTTACCGTTACCACCGGAGCTCCTAGCGGCTCCACGCAAAAATCGGCAATTAATCCAAATGGCCCTCGGCGGACTTCAACGTCATCCCAGAAACGTCCTGGGATACGCGACTCCTCTATCTTCACGTTTTGATAATCGATACTCCAGCCATAACCAAAGTCGAGATTTTCCGCGCGACGACGGCTGTCATAGGTACGCGACACTTCAATTGGGATTCCTGCCATAGGAATACTGATATCTCTGACAGTAAAAGAGAAATTACCAACCTTTAAATCTCCTTCCATCGCAATAATTTTCGTAGCAGATGCAATTTGGCCATTAATATCCGTTACCTGAAGCTGCAGAGCGTACTGTCCATTAACCAGCAAAGTCGGATCCAGCGTTCCTAATTGACCAGCAGTAATGCTGGCACTGCCAGAGCCAATGAGAACCCAATTATCTGTGCCGACAGGAGCTATATAGAGTTCATAAGAAACAAGATTCGCATCACTTGCCGTACCAAGCACAGGTACCGGCCCTGTAATAGTTTCGTCGTTTTCGGGAGCAGTAATTGCAGCGATTGGAGGCACATTATCTGCTGTATTACGCACCAGATATTGCGCAGTTTCTTGCACACTTTCACTTCCGGATGTCGCCACAGCAAGCACCTGGTGCAAGCCAAAACCTGTAGCGACAACAATCGCATTTCCCATCGAATCAAGAGCCAGCTCTTGACCATCAACAAACAGCGAAAGGGTGCTATCTGACTTACCTCCCGTTTTGGCAGCAGTCAGCGAAATTACATCCCCCTCATTGGCGATCGCAGGAGCTACATTCAGAAATACTCGCAGTGGTGGTACACCATCCCACACTCTTACCGTCCAACTCTGCGTGCGGGAAAGCTGACCATCCGACACTCTCACCAGGAAATTACGAATTCCCACTTCCGAAGTTGTCGGTGTCCATTGGAATAATCCACTAGCTGAAAATGACATGCTATTAGTCAATTCACTCAGCATTTCGAAGGTGAGCGGGTCACCGTCAGGATCAGTGGCGATTATTTGATAGGAATAGGACTCATTAATGACAGCTTCGGTTAATGGAGCGCTACTGATAACAGGATAATTATTCGACAAATCATTCGATTCACGAACCTCCAATACATAGCTCTGAGTTACCGCTGATTTGCCATCAGATACTTTAATGGCAATGGGATAGGAACCCAATTGGTTTGCATTTGGGGTCCAATTCAATAGCCCTGCAGCATTCAAACTGATCCCTGCAACAGGTTCGCTGACAAGTTGATAAATCAGAGGATCTGCATCTGGGTCAGCTGCAATCACTTGATAAATATATTGCGTCCCGACGAGTGCTATTCCGGCTGGCTGGCTCTCAATAATAGGTAAATTATTCGGTTCACTCGGTATATTGACAGCAATGCTAAACGACTGGGTGCTATAACCACCCAGGTCATCCTGTACCCGAAGCTCCACAGGGAAAACCTGGTCAGCATTGCTGGCATCAGGAGTCCACGCCAATAATCCGGAGGAACTCAAAAGCATTCCCGCAGGAGCATCGCCAACGATCACATAAGTCAAAGGATCTCCATCGGCGTCTTCTGCAACCAACTGATACTGATATAACTGATCAACGGAAGCGACAAACAACGGAGTGCTCGAAATAATTGGCGGTCTATTAGCCCGCCCTGTCTCCGGCACTACCTGCAATGTATAGCTTTGGGTAACAACACTTCTTCCATCGCTCACTCGAATCGATATTGGATAAGTGCCTTGTTGAGCTGTTGTCGGTGTCCAAGCCAGCAACCCATCTTGTGACAAGGACATCCCTTCAACTGGTGCAGATGCCAATTCATAAGACAGAGAATCCAAATCTGGATCGATCGCTTTCGCTTGATAGGTATAAAGCTCACCAACGATCGCAGGAGATGTCGGCGCACTCACAAAATATGGGGCTTCATTGGATGAAGAAGCAGAATTAACGGCAATACTGAAATATTGAATGCTCATCGCCCCGCGACTATCCACTGCACGAACTTCAACTTCAAAAAGCTGGTCGCGTTGTTGGTTCGCAGGGGTCCACTGCATCAAACCAGTGGAATCAATCACCATTCCGTTGGGTTTCTTGCTACCCAACTCAAACCGAATAGGGTCGCCATCACTATCAGTTGCAGTCACTTGATAGCGATATTGTTGTCCAACCACCACAGACGTACTTGGGGTACTCGTGATTTGCGGTGGAATATTAGAGGGTTCATTGACCGGCAGAGACAGCGTTTGGACTGTTTCCGCACCAAACGAATCCTTAACAACGATTTCAACAGTAAAAATGCGGCCAACAGAATTGATATCGGGCAACCAGCTAAAGTGGCCTGAATTGGTTATTACCATATTGCCAGCTGGTGAGCGCAACGAATAGCCCAACTCATCACCATCCGGGTCTACAGCAATGATTTGGTAATTAAAAGTTTTGCCGGCCACAACTAATCCAGTTGGGCGGCTGGTTATTTGCGGCGGTTGGTTATTTGCACCCGGATCTACTACCTCAACTGCAAAGCGCTGGCTGGACGTCGCTCCTCTGGCATCGAGCGCGGTGATATCAAATATTTGAAGACCTGCTTGTTCTTTTCTAGGCGTCCAACTCAATTCACCGGTCACACCGTCCAAAACTGCTCCAGCGGGAAACGATTTCAATAAAAATACAACTTCATCTCCATCTGGATCATTTGCGGCAGCAGTATAAAATAGCAACGATGATGTGTTTACACTGGCAGGAGGAATGCTAGTGAATATTGGTGGAAGATTATCGGGCTCGGAAACTGTCACCACATGCGTCTGCTCTGCAGATGCACCAGACAAATCGGTTGCGATAACCCTAAAAGAATGGACACCTACAGACAAGCTACCCGCATTTGCAGATACCACGCCTGTTTTTCCATTGATAGAAAAAATGCCAGCACCGTCTACCAAGGCGAACCGATGTGCATCCCCAACATCAGGATCATCAACTTGAACGGTCAATTTGAATTCGGACCCAACATTAATTGTAGATGCAGCCGGACTTACTATTTGAGGAAAATCATTACGATTAATGACACTAAAAAGGTAAGTTTGGGAATCCGTTAATCCCCCTTCGTCTGTTACGACAATAGTAATACGTTTTGCGGAAGTACGATTATTTACCGTTAAGCATTCTCCTGCATCTCCCTCATACTCAATTTCAGCGAAAATCTCAGTCGCAAGAAGTTCGGCTGGAATTCCCGATAACGATACAAGATGCTCTTCATCTACCGCTAATGCCCCAATTTGTTTTGCTCCTAGAGCGACGCCACCATCTTCCGGATTCCCAGAATAAAAAGTAACGGTCGCGGGTGCATTGGTTTGAGCAAGCCCTCGGTTAATGACAAGGACACCGAGTGTTTGCGTTCTCTCATTATACTTAAGCTCAAATAGCGCCAAGTCAGGTGTCGCTAGTGCAGGCTTATCGGAAAATGTGTTTAAACGATAGGTATTATGTGAAAGCCAACTTGGCAACTCATTTTGGGGCACACTTCCATCATCATTAATATTCGTGATGTGATAAGAGTGCTGATTCCAAATTGATCGTGTTGGCGCCCAAGGTACGCCCGCTGACTTCAGCGCAAATAATCCACGAGTATTTCCGCTGTTACCGCCAAAGATAATTTCGGCTGCGCCATCATTATTGATATCTGCAATTACTGGATATTCCAATGTTGTTCCCGAGAGATTTGGGTGCTCAAATAAAACAGCGCCCGTACGTCCATCCCATATACGAAGCTTCGTTTCATCCGCATAAACCACCTCAGCTCTACCATCTCCTTGAAAATCAAAGACAGAAGAACCAGTACGATGAGAGGAAGTATCTTGTGTTGGATATTGCCAAAGAATTGAACCGTCATGATTGTAAACGACATAATTTGCCGCTCCTGCCACCCCGATTTCCAGCAGTCCATCGCCATCCATATCGGCAATCGTCGGTGCACCACCATCACCACCTCCCGGAATAGGGGAGCTCCAAATCACGGTGCCATCATGTTCTAACAAGTAAGTTCTGCCTTTGCCGACAAGAACTATTTCTGGAAAATCATCGTCATCAAAGTTTCCAACGGCATTGAATCCCGTGGTCGGTAGTTGTGTATTTTCCCAGACAATTGCCCCCTGATAGTTATACACAGTGCGGCCCGCTATGATCTCCTGGTATCCATCCAGGTTGATGTCCGCAATAATCGAAACAATTCCATATTGGGTATCACCGCCCCATGTGCCAGAGCCTTGCGCCAACAAATTGCCGTTCTTGTCATAAATGTTGCGCCCAAGAACAAGCTCTGGTTGCCCATCCGCGTCTAAATCAGCAATAGAAATGTTGTCCCTTGGATCTGCGAAGGCTGGTGCGTTCGACGGTTTCGACCAGAGGAGTTGCCCCATGTGGTTAAAGGCATGTATCTGCGAGCGCCCCTGAGACACAGTAACAATTTCTACTAAGCCATCTCCATTAATGTCCGCAACTGACGGACTACCCAAACGAGCAACACTGACGGCTGAATTGCTCCAGAGTGTTTGCCCTGTAGCTCCTGATATAGCCACCAATTTACTTTGATAATCCGAGTTGAAAATAATGTCTGGTATATCAAGATGGTTAATAACGCCGTCAGCATTGTCGTCCGTTAACTGAGCAACCATGGGAGGACCATATATTGCCGAGTTATTACCATCTCCTCGCCAATTCCATAACTGCTCTACATCAAACTCATCCGATACAACCGGCAGCCGCTCACAAAATTCATTCTTAACCCGCAAACTCTCCAAAGGTGCATCAGTTTCCGCAACAATCTCACCTGTATTATTGCGGATGTTGAACCCTAGAGCTGAATCCATTCCGTAACGCAACACATCTCCGTTAGGGTCTACTGCTTCAACATCGTATAAATAAGTACTTCCCTGCAGCTTTTGCGCTATTGGTTCTGAGACAATTTCCGGCGGGAGATTTTCGATGATGGTAAATGTAATTTGCTGTTCAGCCGTACCACCGCGCAGATCCTTCACTTTGACTAAAAACGTGTATTCACCGGACTCAACGACTGTGCCATCCACCAAGATTTGACCGGTTCTTTCATTAATATAAACACCAGCAGGCTCATTTTCTAATTCAAAGAATGCTGCATCCCCCACATCCAAATCGGATATAGTCACCTTAAGGCTTTTTAATTGAGCCTGCTGATGTGTAAATTGCGCGGGACTCGTAATTACGGGAGATGAGTTCGTATCTTTGACGCTTAGCGCATAAATTTGCGTATCAAATAAACCACGGGAGTCTGTCACTCTATGTCTCACCACTGCGGCTCGACCGGAGTTGTTTCGAATTTCACACTCCTCGACGTCAGTTTGAGGCTTAATTTCGACAAACAAATCCTTACCAACCAAGTCCGCATCATCTAGAAATAGAGTCGCTGTTGTCGATTCTCCACTCGCAAGGGGAGGTACAACTATTGAGCCCAAAATGTCCCCAGATGCATCAATTCCCGAATAAATAGCAAGCAGGCTGTTATTGGAAATATTTTTTATGCCGCGATTGCCCACCTTTACATTAATGGCAAGCAAGTCACCTTGTTCATATAAACGTATTTCGCCGATATACAAATCAGGATTGCCAAGGAAGTCCAACGCGACAGGAAGATAAGCCATGACAATACTAGTGGCTGCCAGATTATTGCGATTGGCTTCCGAATTATTTCTCGGCGGAAATATTTCATCATCTTGCCAGGTTCCCAAATGACGTCCCGACAGAATCTGTGCATTGAGCAAATATTCGATATTTTTTGTAACAATAGGGTCAGTAAGATCGGACTCAACGGAGTTCAGCGCAATTCCTACCCATGCACTTGTAATTGCCGATGGAAACGAGTTGGTGACTTTGTATGGCCATCCGCCCTCAGGAAGAGCAATGGATCTTAAATACTGATTTAAATGGGTGATTGCAGATTCTATTTGCGCTGATAGGACAGCATCTATCACATACGGTTTTAATTTACCAAGTGCGAGAAGTCGGAAGGCTAATCTAGTGACATCTTGATCCGGTGTCTCATATCCATCAAGGAAAAACTGAGCAATGCCAGGCACTGCATCTTTGAAAGCACTAATGACTATTGAATCTTCCGGCGTTGGGACAATCTCTGGGTTGTATATATCATCAAGCAAATCCGCGCCCGCGATACTGATCAAGGCTGTCACCGCATAAGCATTGTCGATCCACCCGGTGTCGTGGTCGTGAGTCCAGTAGTGTTTACCCGCAGAGGACACCCGTCTTGGCAAAAGGAAGTTTAAAGCCGACACACGGGATGAAAAAGTTCGCGCAGCGTCTGGATGAGCCGAAACTGCCCACAAACCCAAAGCAGTCTGATTATTCAAGTGACTGATTGGATGTTGGCCTGAGTGACTTACGATTCGACCATCTGGGTCCTGGTTATCCAGCAGCGCATTCAAAAGATGCTCGACCGCTGTTTCATCTATTGTTACTTTGTCGATCGAAGTTGCAAGCCCCACCAAGCTTTGAGTCTGTATATGGCAGCCTAGACAGTCCTGTGTCGGATGACTGTTAGCAATATCCCATGCAACTGCCTCACGCGCAGTAAAGTCTGCAGATATTTCCAGCGCATCTTTTACTCGCTTGAATAACGGAGAAATTATAGCTATCCGGGCGTCAGGTATCTCATCTCCGTCATCAAGAATTGTTACCCCACCTGTTGGTACAACATAACACTGACTATTAAACTCCTCGACAGACCCGACATATTCACTCTGTGGTTGCCATAAAATCACACCATCTGCCGAATTAATTGAAAATCCAGGAGGAGACAGATCAATTTGATAAGTTAGGATATCGCCAATGTCTTCATCTATCGCATCTACGTCATATTCGTAGACTGTGTTTTCAAAAGCCAGAAAATTAGGCTCCGTAACGATAACAGGAGCTTCGGAAGATAAAAGAGAAGAAATATCACCAACAAAAGGCACATGGTGTAATTCCATATGCCCGGCCCAATTTTTCACTATTACCGTGCCATTAACATACCCCCAGGGAGTATTAAGATCGGCATGTGGCGCCAGAATACTTCCCTCAACTCCTATACTGGCAAACGATATAGTTTGTGCTTCGAAGAAATTCCAAAGAATTTTATTTGCTCGAGGCTGGAGATGCGCAAGCCCAATATTCTGCATTCCAGGATTTGTTCCAGACACATTTAAAACCAGCGTTGCATCTGATGGCACGCATTCTAAGGACAAACTGCTCGCAGACTTAAGCTGTGGGCCATTGATTGAGAATACCTGGGGATTCGAAGAGCAGTCGCCGGTTAATTTCACCCCGCCCCACTGGTAGGTGACGCTTCCCGTAACATCAGCTTGGGCAAGCGTTGTAGAAATATCACGCAATTTCGCAAATTCAGCAGAAAAATCAAATGGAAGCTGGGCATTGTCGGTAATCGAAGATCCTACGGCCATGCCATTGCGTACATTATTTGCTATTAACGCAGCGCTGCCTCCTGCCAAAACGCTACCGGAAAATATCATCCCGTTGTTATATGTAATATTTTGCCCCGCAATGAGTGCATAGGTTTCTGGAGATACGCTTATTTTTGAAGCGACCCCATAACTCTCCAGTACAACATTCTCCCCCGCAGCAAGCCTGCCTTCCACGTCGGTGTATTGACTTTCAAAATTTTCCTCTACAAAGGCGTTAAATCCTACGGCCGGTCCGAGTGAGTCGAAGGTTTGGGCGCTTGTTTGGAAAACTGATAAAAACAAAAACGCCGCTGTGTGCAGCTTAAATGCAATACGCAGAATACTCATGGACTGGGTCTCCGTCCTAACAATCCGGCAAGGTATATGGTAGAAATAAACGTGTATTGGCTATCAGGAATTCAAGCTATGGCTTAACATATGACCCGATAATGCTTCTGAATTGATTTTCGTTATTTATCTGATCTGGGACGGCATCAATCAAATTTCCCTTTCGATCGAACACATAAATATTAGCGAGCGAATTAATATTTAGCGCATTAGTCAATGCTCGATCACTATCAAAAAGGATCAGAAACGGTAGAGGGTTATCTTTCAGAGCTAGCTTTGCCGAAGAAAGATCTGTATCGAGGGAGATAGCCACTATATCTATTTGCAAATCTGAATTCTTTTTATAGAAGAGGCTTAGCTGCTCAAGATCTCGCAGACATGGTCGGCACCAGGATGCCCAAAACTTTACCAAGACAAATTTACCTTTAAGATCTTCTAAGGAGATCTCTGCACCGTCCAGAGATTTTAACTTGTGATCAAATCCAGGATTTTCAGAATTCTCAGCAAGAACGGGGAAAGAGAAAATTAGGAAGGTCAGAAGAAGTGCTTTCACGCTCATTCCTTTTTAGTCATTTATAGACTGCGTAACAACTAGACCATAGATCTAGGTCGACTCCTTACACAATTTTTCCAGATTCTACATATTCAAAAATTGATGTCAATGAAATACTTCAACCAAAAGTTTGAAAACGCCAGAGGCTTATTTGAAAACTTTTTATAAACGTGTTGCATTAACTCTAGTTCCTTGAGCTGACAATCCTGGTTCTTCAGCCTAAAATACCAGGCTACCAGGACCTAAGTCAGCCAGAAGGATTTGTATATGTCTCTCGCCATAGTCCACACCCGTGCCCAATTAGGCATTGACGCCCCTCAGGTTACCGTCGAAGTTCACCTTTCCAATGGCCTGCCCGGTTTTGCCATTGTCGGGTTGCCGGAGACGGCGGTTAAGGAGAGTAAGGACCGGGTGCGCAGTGCTATTTTGAATAGCCATTTTGAATTTCCCATCAAGCGCATTACCGTCAATCTCGCGCCTGCGGATTTGCCCAAGGAAGGTGGTCGTTATGATTTGGCGATTGCCATTGGCATTTTGGCGGCGTCGGAGCAGGTTCCGGCTGATCAATTAAATGATTATGAATTTATCGGCGAACTTGCCTTGTCTGGCGATATTCGTCCGGTGCGTGGTTGTTTGCCTGCGGTGTTGGCAAGCGGAAAAGCTGGGCGCACCTGTATTGTTCCCGTCGACAACGCCGAGGAAGCGAGTTTATGTCGTGATGCGCCGCATTTATTGGCCAATCACTTGTTAAGTGTTTGTGCCCATTTGCATCGACGGGAAAATTTACCGAGTTCACAACCGCTCTCGCTGAGCGAACACACCATCGGCCTCGATCTGGCGGATGTAAAAGGTCAGGCGCAAGCGCGGCGCGCATTGGAAGTGGCCGCAGCAGGTGGGCACAATTTACTGCTGTTCGGTCCACCGGGCGCGGGAAAATCCATGTTGGCGAGTCGTCTGCCTGGTATTTTGCCACCACTGGCGGAACATGAAGCATTGGAAGTCGCTTCCATAGGCTCCATTGCTGGCGGCAACGTCATTCAAAATTGGCGCACTCGCCCTTTTCGCAGCCCGCATCACACCTCATCTGCTATTGCCCTGGTAGGCGGCGGAGCACATCCGAGACCAGGAGAAATTACTCTCGCTCACAAAGGCGTTTTATTTTTGGATGAATTGCCGGAATTTCCGCGCAGTGTTTTGGAGGTTATGCGCGAGCCGTTGGAAAGTGGCTGCATTCATATTTCCCGCGCTAATGCACAGGTTAGTTATCCCGCGCAATTTCAATTAATTGCCGCCATGAATCCCTGCCCTTGCGGTTTTCTCGGTGATAAAGACGGTCGCTGCAGTTGCACACCAACGCAAATCAAACGCTATAGAAGCAAAGTGTCCGGGCCGCTGCTGGACCGGATTGATATGCATATTCAGGTCAATGCCCTACCCATCACCGATCTGCAGGACACGCCCCAAGGGGAGAGCAGCGCTGCCGTGCGCGAGCGTGTGCTGGCGGCTTACCAACGCCAGCTGGATCGTCAGGGGCGGACGAACTCACACTTGCGCGGCCGCGAGCTGCACCGCCACTGCCGCTTGAATGAAAACTCACAGAAGTTATTGGCCGTGGCGATGGACCGCCTGCGCCTGTCCGCCCGCGCCTACGACCGGATTCTGCGTGTGGCACGCACCTTGGCAGATCTGGTGGGCAGCAACAGCGTAGAGACGCCACATATCAGCGAAGCACTGGCTTACCGCATGCTGGACCGCCCACCGAATTGACCCGATTGGCGCAAACAATCCGACTGAATTGGCCGGAGTGATATAAGCTTTGCAGAGCACTTCACAACTCACCTCTTAAGGGAGACCCCCATGCCCACTCAACTGCCCTGCTGTCGCCTGAGCGACGGCGAGCTGCTGAACGATTACTTCCGCCCCGTTCGCATCATCTGTATCGGCCGCAACTACGCGGACCACGCGAAGGAAATGGGGCATGATCCGGCGCGCGAAGCGCCGTTCTTTTTCTTTAAGCCCATCACCGCTCTGGCGCGCGACGGGGCTTTTGTGTTGCCCAGCTATTCCCAGGAAGTGCACCACGAGCTGGAGTTATTGGTAGCCGTGGACCAGGGCGGGCGCAATTTGACCGAACAGCAGGCGCGTCAATGTGTGGCGGGTTTTGGTATCGGCCTGGATATGACCTGCCGCGATATTCAACGGCAAGCTAAGGAAGCCGGGCGCCCCTGGGAGCTGGCCAAAGGCTTTGACGGCTCCGCCCCTTGCTCTCCCATAGCCCAGGGCACCATCAACGACCTGGCACGCCTGGGAACCATGACGCTGCGCAAGAATGGCGCAATCGTGCAACAGGGACACTGGCGCGACATGATCTGGTCCGTGCCCGAGCTGCTCCAGCGCATCTCACGCTACGTTGCCTTGCAGCCGGGAGACCTGATCTTTACTGGCACTCCCGCAGGCGTTGGCCCGGTTGTGGCGGGCGATCTTCTGGAGGCCACCATGGAGGGATTCCCCAAATCCTTGCGGTTGCAGATCACAAAGGACAGCATCTGATTTTGCACCCGCCGCCGGGGAGCACGTACAATCCCCGGCCTTGCATCCACCGTTGTTCACTACTGTGTTGTTCCCGTGACCAAACTCAATTCCCGCCAAGCCGAAGCTGCCCGTTATATCGATGGCCCCTGCCTGGTACTGGCCGGTGCGGGCAGCGGTAAAACCAGCGTTATCACCCGCAAAATCGCCTATTTGATCCAGGAATGCGGCTACCCGGCGCGCCATATAGCCGCGGTAACCTTTACCAATAAGGCCGCGCGGGAAATGAAGGAGCGCGTCGGCAAGCTGGTGCGCGGCAAAGAGGCGCACGGCCTCACCGTCAGCACCTTTCACAACCTGGGCCTGAATATTATTCGCCGCGAACATAAATCCCTTGGACTGAAATCCGGATTTTCGATTTTCGACTCCGAAGACGCACGCGCCCTGCTGAAAGAATTGATGCTGCGCGACGAGGATGTGAACACGGATTTATTGGATCAGCTGCAACATCAAATTTCCAATTGGAAAAGCGCCCAAATTTCGCCGCAACATGCGCTGAGCAAAGCCAGTAGCGACGGCGAACAAAAATGGGCTTTGTTATATGAGCGCTACAATCAGGCACTGCACGCCTATAACGCCGTGGATTTTGACGATTTGATCCGTTTGCCCACGGAATTATTCAGCCAAAATCCAGATGTGCTGGAGCGCTGGCAAAATCGTATTCGTTATTTATTGGTGGATGAATATCAGGACACCAATACCAGTCAATATTTACTGGTCAAACAATTGATCGGCCATCGCGGCGCTCTGACCGTCGTGGGCGATGACGACCAGAGTATTTATGCGTGGCGTGGCGCGCGGCCGGAAAATCTCAGTTTGCTCAAACAGGACTTTCCCAATCTGCACGTGGTAAAACTGGAACAAAATTACCGCTCCACCGCGCGCATTTTGAAAGTTGCCAACACGGTGATTGCCAATAACCCACACGAATTCACCAAAAATCTGTGGAGTGAATTAGGTGTCGGCGAACCTTTGCGCATTATTCGCTGCCCCACCGAAGATGCCGAGGCGGACAGAGTCGCCACGGAAATTCTGAATCAGCGTTTGCGCAGACAATGTGAATTCCGCGACTTTGCAATTTTGTATCGCGGCAATCACCAGTCGCGCCTGCTGGAAGTCAAATTGCAGCAATATCAAATTCCCTACAACATCAGCGGCGGCACCAGCTTTTTTGCTCGCACGGAAATCAAAGACATAATGGCGTACTTGCGGCTGCTGGTGAATCCGGACGACGACAATGCATTCTTGCGCATTATCAATACGCCGCGTCGGGCCATAGGCACTGGCACTTTGGAAGCGCTGGGACGTTACGCTAATGAGCGCGAAATCAGTTTGCTGGCGGCCTGTCAGGAAGTGGGTTTGCAAGCAGTCTTGCCGGAAAAAGGCCTGGATCGCGTGCGCGAATTTTGTGCCTGGCTGGAGCGCGTGCGCTACAACTGTCACAACCATAATCCGGTCGATGCCATACGCGAGATGATCGAAGATATCGATTACGAAGGTTGGCTGCACCAAAATGCCAGCTCGCCCAAAGTGGCAGAGCGACGTATGGAAAATGTTTGGTATCTGGTGGACTCCATCGGCAAAACCCTGGCGCGCAACGAAGACGAAAGCAAAGACAACGAAGAAAATCTCACCAGCGCCATCGCCAAAATGATGCTGATGGATTTATTGGATCGCCAGCAGGAAGAAGACGAGAGCGACCGCGTGCAGATGATGACGCTGCACGCCTCCAAAGGTCTGGAATTTCCCCACGTTTTTATCGTCGGTATGGAAGAGGATTTATTGCCTCACCGCACCAGCATCGAAGAAGACAATATCGAAGAAGAGCGGCGTTTGATGTACGTCGGCATCACCCGCGCGCAACGCACGCTTACTCTGACATTGGCCGGAAGCCGCAAACAGTTCGGCGAAAAAATGGAAACCACGCCCAGCCGGTTTTTGGAAGAAATTCCGGCTGAAGACGTGGTTATGGAAGGTTTCGGCAAAGCCACCAAAGAACAGGTGGAGCAAAAAGGGCGTGAGACGATTAGCAATATTCTCAATATGTTTGATTAAGCTCCTTACAATTTTTTAATCGCCTCGCCTTCGCTCAGACCTTTGACAATCTCAATATTGATTCCATCAGAAAGCCCCACAACCACTTCGCGGCGTTCGAACTGTTGCGGGCCTTTTTCGATTTCCACGTAGGTTTTATTGCCGTCGACAATCAAATTGCCTTCATTGATCGCCAACACGTTTTCGCGCTTTTCCAGCACTATATCGGCGTTGGCACTGTAGCCGGCGCGCAGAAAGGTATTTTTATCCAACACCACAGCTGCGCGGATTTCGAATTTAATGGTGCCTTGATCATCCACCCCTTTGGGAGCGATGTATTCCAGATTTGCAAAAAAACGTGGATCACCGATGGCACCGACGCGCAATTCCAGCGGCATCCCCTCTTTTAATTTGCCGACTTCGGATTCATCCACCCGTCCTTCGAAAATCATATCTTCCATATTGGCGACTGTGGCGATGGTGGTTCCCTCGTTGAAGGTATTGCTCTGGATAACAAAACCACCTTCTTTTACTGGCACATCGAGCAATATTCCAGATGCGGTTGCCATAACGATATTGGATACCATGCCGGATTTTTTGGTGGCGCCATCGCGAATCAGTGCGACATTATCCTCAGCGCCGCGCACAGCTTCTTCGGCTAAACGGTATTGCACTTCGTAACGGTTAAAATCTGTTTCGGAAATCAATTTATCGCGGAACAGGGCTTTCTGCCGTTCATAATCCCGTTTGGCATTTTCCAGATTGATCTTGGCTTTTTCCAAGTCGGATTCTGCGCTATTTAAAAATTGCAAATCTGGCAGCAATTCGATTCTGGCAATTTTCTCGCCTTTTTCGATTTGCTGACCCGCTTCAACGTAGATCTCCGCAATAACACCAGGGACGCGCGATTTTATGGCGATTTCCTTGCGCGGGACGATTTTGCCCGTGGCGACGGTTTTGCGCACTATGTCGGTATGAAAAGGCTTTACCGTTTGGTAAATCACCGGCGCTTCCTGAGATTTACGGTAGAGAAATACGGTAGTGCCGACAAACATTGCTAGAATCAGAATTCCTACCAATGCCAGAAAAAACTTTTTCATGTGTCCTCTTTGGATCGCAATAATTGTTTTTGTGTTTATTCATCCTGCAGCGCAATGATGGGATTTACTTTGGCTGCTTTGCTGGCGGGCAGCAATGACGCAAAAAAGCCGGCAATAACCAACACCACAATAGCCGTAATCGCGGTTTTAAAATCGATTTCCACCAATGCCAGAAAACGCGCTCCCGGCGCATCCTGGGCGATGGAGCGAACCAATTCCAGCACCAGCACCCCCAGCACCAACCCCATATAACCAGCGACCGCGGTAATGATTACCGCTTCCTGCACAATCATTGCAACAATCGAACCTGCGGTTGCTCCGAGCGCTTTGCGCAGGCCAATTTCACGCGTGCGTTCTTTTACCGTAATCAGCATGATATTGCCGACCCCAATCACCCCCGCGAGTATGGTTCCCATGGCAACAAACCAACTAAATGCGGCAATCCCCGTAAACAATCCTTGTACCTGCTGGTAAACCTTTTCTGTATTAAAACTGCCAAAAACGCCGGTATCCTGCGGGTGAACCTTGTGGCGTTCGCGCAATAAATTCAGCACTTTTTCTTCCACAACAGCAGAAGAGTATCCGAGTTTGGGAATCAGGCGTATATGACCGTAATACCAGAGTTGATTAAAGGTGTGGCGCAGCGTTTCATTGGGGATCATCACCAATTCCGCATCCTGCATGGCTTGTTCCCCAATAGCCCCGGGATGAAAAACCCCCACCACCTGAAAATCCACTCCACCGATGCTGATGCTCTCACCAATCGGATTTTCATCCGGCTCAAATAAGGTTTCATAAACTTTGCTGCCGATAACGGCAACTTTGCGCAACTCGGCGTTATCCAGAGCGTTGAAAAAGCGCCCCTGTAAAATCTTGAGTGACTGCATTCGCAAAACTTCCGGATGCGCGCCACGCGAGGTAAATGAACCGCTGTTATCGCCGCGCACCACATACTGCGGAGATTGCCAACCGCCCACTTCGTTAATACCGATAACCACGTCCACTTCCGGAATACGCGCTTTAATTGCTTCCGCATCCGCTGGTCGCAGAGGAATCCAGCGATTGCGATCAAACCCTTGATAAGGCAATTGGGTGCGCGACGAACTCCACACATAAACGGTATTGGTATTGCCGCCAAAGTTTCCCAGCGCATCATTGCGCAAACCATTGCCAGCCCCCAGCAATACCACCAGCATAAATACGCCCCAAATCACGCCAAAAGCGGTTAGACCCGAGCGCAATTTATGCTTTTTCAGGGTTGCGTATATTTCTTGCCAATTATCGAGATCAAACACGTTTATTGCGCTCGCATGGCTTCAATGGGAGAAATACGCGCTGCATGCCAAGCCGGGAAAAACCCAGCCAACACGCCGCAGCCGACAAGAATAATGAGTGAGGCTACAGCCACAGAAAAATCCACTTCCGGCCGGGAGAAAAAGCGCAAATCGATATTCATCGAGGTCATGGCGTAATTCACCAGTTCCAATAATCCGACCGCGAGCACCAATCCCATATAACCCGCAACCGCAGTCACCAACACTGCTTCCAGCAGAATGGTGCGAATAATATTCCACGGAGGCGCACCCAGTGCTTTGCGAATGCCGATTTCCACCGTGCGTTCCTGCACGGTGATGATCATGATATTGCTGATGCCAACAATTCCCGCGGTTAAAGTACCCAGTCCAACAAACCAGATAAACCAAGTGATTGCATTTAAGGTCCCACTGATCTGCGCAGACTGTTTGGCAAGGTCAAACACAAAAATGGCTTTGCGGTCTTCCGGCGCTATGTTATGCCGCTGCTTGAGCACAGCCTCTATATCTTTCGCAACATCATCACCCGTATAACCCGGCGCGGGAGTGACTGTAATCACGCTAATATTTTCGCCGACGCCAAAGGTTTTCTGGAAAGTGCTGAGCGGTATATACAAGCGTTCCGACATGCGCCCTTCCCAACCGCTGTCGTAAAACACACCGACCACTTTAAAGTTCACACCATTGACAACAATTTGCTCACCCAGCGGATTTTTATCGCCAAATAATCGGTCTTTTACCACGGTTCCAATAACCGCGACTTTGCGCTGCTCATCGTCATCGAGATTGTTGAGCTTCCGCCCCATACGATATTCCTGGTAGCGTTTGATCTCAAAATAATTCTTGCCTGCGCCCAGCAGGGTGAAAGTCCCGGAATTTTGCTCGTAGGTCACTAGCCGGGTTGAACCCGATGAATTTTCTGCGGAAATTAAACCAACGGACGGCACCATCTGGCGAATGGCGGTAATATCGGATTCTGTAAGCTGAACCTTGCGGCCGAGCGCGAGTCCCTTATAAGGCACCGATGTTTTGGTGGTGCGAATCCATAGACTGTCGCGCACATCACTGCTAAAACCTTTTTCCAGTCCGCGCTGCAAGCCTTTGCCGGAACCCAGCAAAAGCACCAGCATAAAAATCCCCCAAAAAACACCGAACGCAGTCAAGGTCGTGCGGAGTTTATTGCGCTGAAGCGAATAGAGAATTTCCTGCAAACCATCCGGAATCAAGTTGTCGGCTCCGCGTTGACATAACGATCGCGCGTAATCAGTCCATCTTTAATGGTGATGATGCGCTGGGTTTGCTCGGCGATATCCTGCTCGTGGGTGACGATCACCAAGGTTTTGCCAAGGCTATGGACTTGTTTAAACAACGCCATGACTTCCTGCGTAGTTGCGCTGTCGAGTGCGCCGGTAGGCTCATCCGCGAGAATCACTTTAGGATTGGTCACTAATGCGCGCGCAATGGCAACACGTTGCTTCTGCCCACCGGACATTTGATTCGGCATATGTTCGGCACGGTCACCCAAACCGACCATTTCCAATAATTCACGCGCTTTTTTGTTGCGCTCACGCCGGCTGACATTTTGATAGTACAAAGGCAGTGCCACATTTTCTGTAGCGTTTTTGAAGGGCAATAAATTAAACGATTGGAAAACAAATCCGATATGGCGATTGCGCAACGCAGCCGCCTGGCTTTCTTTGAGGTTGCTGATGGGAATACCGGCGAGCTTATAACGGCCACTATCATGGCTGTCGAGCAAACCGAGGATATTGAGCAGAGTGGACTTGCCCGACCCCGACGACCCCATGATGGAAACCATTTCACCTTCATGGATCTTCAGGAAAATGCCCTTCAGCACATGCAAGCGCCGGTCGCCCTGACCGTAGTATTTATGAATATCGTCAAGCTCAATCATGGAATCGCCATCGGCACGTCGGATTTAGTCGGACAACGGTAGCAGGCATCCGTTCTACGCTCAGGCGCTGGTCCGTTACGAAAGGACTAAGTTTAGTTGCACCATCCTAAAGCAGGCAAGGAAAGAAAAATCCGGCGGCGGGCAGACGCTCAGAGAAATGTGATTTTCTCCTAGCGTTTATTCGAGGGCGCTTATCTCAGAGCTGACTAAGCGCTCGCTTCAATTCGGCAAAATTGTTGATCTCCTCCAATTGTGCCGAGCGAATGGCATTTCGTCCGAAGCGGTAGAGATTCGCAGTGAGCACTACGTTGGCGGCGACTTGTGGACTGAGAATGGTGCGTTGCTCATGCTCAAGAATAAGGCCCTGTATTGATTCTTCCTGTTTCATGCCTTTGGAGATAGCCATGGCATCGTGGCGGCGGGCCAAATCATATTTGCGGATAAAAAAATAGGCATTGGATAAATTGCGGTGCAATGCCATACGCACTTGCTCCATATCGGCCGATGTCTTTTTACTGGTGAGCAAATGGGTTAATTCCTGCTCCCAGGTGGCTGTCACCGACTTGAGCGTATCTTCTGCTTCTTTGGTGATGCCAAATTGCATGGACAAACCAAAAGCTTCACGCGCGCGATCAAAGGCGCGATTGGCATTATCGAAACGGGAATTTTCCGTAGCAAAATAAAACAGGGGAAATTGTAAATCCTGATAATCCAACGCACTGTTGTTTTGGATAAATTCTTCCATCTGCTTGCGCGCCTTCGCAAGCAACTGCTTTTCCAGATTGGCCAACCAAGCGGATTTTTCCCGCTCAAATCGCGTTTTTAATTCCGCATTGCCCTCGCAAGCGCCCTGCCCGTAAAACGACGTTCCATCGGTCGCCAACTGTTCCAAATGCAGCACACGATTTTTGCGTTGATCGGTAATACGAAAAATGATTTCGGGGCCGCGGTAATCTACCGCGAAATAGTGATTTTGCTTCGCCTTGCCATTGCATTGCAGCGTTTCCATAGCTGCATTGACGGCGATTATTTCTGTTTTACCTTGGGTGGCGTATTCAAAAGCGAGGGCATCATAGGCAATACCATCGAGGGAAATGCGCGGAAATTTCATCACCCGTGCATCTACACTAATGGACTTTACCGCTACAGCTTGCGCAAAAGTAGCACTCATTCCCGCGATAATAACCAATCCCGCGCAACACGCTTTCAATAGCCAATTTCCCAACATAATGCTCAGCCAACTGACAAAAAGTTATAAGGCAATGCGCCGTCATAGGCGCTGTTGTAAATATAGACGAACCCGGAAGGAAACGAGGGAGAGGCATCAGCGGTGGAAAGAGCGTTTTCCACCGCTTAAGCTGGCGTGAGTAAAAAAGTCGGATTTTGTGTTTCTCTTATTCTGTTGAACTAGCGATTCAGTTCCTGCAGACGTTCCGGGGTGCCGACATCACACCAGACGCCTTCATAAAATTCACCCGTCAATTGGCGATTTTGGATCGCCCAGCTGAAGATTTCACGCAGCGGAAATTGCGCGCGTTTTTGCGGATATTCAGCGATTAAACTCGGCGTTAAAACGCTGATGCCGCTAAAGGTAAAACTGGTTTCGCCGTCGAGTTCTTGAATGGCGTTATTAGCATCCAGAGAAAAATCGCCCGTCAATTTATGCGCTGGATTTTCCACCAGAACCAAATGGCCCCTTTTGCGGATTGGCGCCTGTATCAAGCGCGCGAAGGGATAATCGGTCCAGACATCGCCATTGACCAATAAAAAGGGTTGGTCGCCAAGCAGAGGCAACGCATGCAATATGGCACCCGCAGTTTCCAGAGGTTCGGGCTCGGCGGAGTAGTCGATGCGCACATTCCATTGCGAACCATCGCCCAGAGCTGTGCGAATTTGTTCGCCGAGATAGGCGATATTGATGACGAACTCGCTAATACCTGCAGCTTTCAAGCGGCGGATATGGTGCTCGATCAAACTGATGCCTTTGACCTGCAATAAAGGTTTGGGCGTCGCCAAGGTCAAAGGCCGCATGCGACGGCCCTCGCCCGCCGCCAGGATCATCGCTTTCATTTACGCGCATTCCACCAAGGCTGTTCCCGCACCAGTGGCAGCAATTTTTCCTCGAACCAGGCGACAAACTCCTCACCCTCTTCATAACGCCGCGCCACTTCCAGGGTGTAATCGATCACCAAAGGAAGATCGTTGAGATAGCCATGCTTTTGATCGCGCAGCGACAAACGCGCAAAGATGCCGAGTACTTTGATATGGCGCTGCAGTCCCATCCAGTCAAACCAGCGCAGGAATTGGCTTTCCTCCACTTGCGGCAGTACCCCCGCCTGCTGCGCAACTTCGGCATAGCTCAGCGCCCAGCGTTTGACCTGCTCCTGCGGCCAGCGGATATAACAATCGCGCAGCAGCGACACCAAGTCGTAAGTCACCGGGCCGACTACCGCATCCTGAAAATCTATAACCCCCGGAGGACCATCGGCACGGTAGATCAAATTGCGCGAGTGGAAATCGCGATGCACCAGCACCTGCGGCTGCTCCAGGGCGGAGTCCTCCAACTGGCTGAACCAGCGGTCCAGCATGCGCAGTTCGCCTGCATTGGGCTGGTAACCGAGCAGGCGCGGTACGAACCACTCACAGAACAGATTCATTTCCACGCGCAGCCGATCGCGGTTATAGGGCGGCAAATCAAGTCCCTCGACCGGGCACTGCTGCAGGCGCAATAAACAATGCAGCACTTCGGCGTACAAACCTTCTGCGATGGCAATGCCCGCAATACCATCAGCACCTTCGGCTCTAAGCTCCTGTAACAGCAGTGTGTGACCTAAATCCTCCAGCAAAAAGAAGCCGCGCTCCAGATCCACGGCGGCAACTGCCGGAGTCAACACCCCGTGGTGGCGCAAATGACGGGTGAGTTTGAGGAAAACTTCGTTGGGTTCTGTCTGCGGGGGCGAAAAGACCGCGAGCAGGGGAGGTTCGCTCGCTAGGCGAAAATAGCGGCGGAAGCCCGCATCCCCGGGCAGGGGCTGCCATTCAGGTGCCTGGTGGCCAACACCTCGAAGTCCCGGACGGACCGTAAAATCATTAAGTTGAAGATGCGGCCATTGAGCGTCTACCCACTGACGCAATTCGTCGCTGACAGTTTGCATGAAACTCCTTGGAAGTCGTTTGGAGGTTAAAGGCGCCTAGGATGATACAGGGCGGAAGCGATCACAAGAACGACCGCCGCTTATGCCCGCGCCGGTAGTAATCCCGCGGCGTCGCCATTACAATCGCCTCCTCCTTAAAAACCGCGATTCGGGTCCCGCCTTGCTTAGTCCACTGCTGCGCAACAAGTTCTTCAGAGCCAAGAGCCTGGCAGCTGCCATAGGCGCGCTCAGCCTGTTTGTCAGCCACAGCGGCTGGGCAGAGGCAACAGAAGAACAGCGCCGCTACGACTGGGTACCCGTGGAAGACCTGACGGACGAACAGCAAGCCCGCCGTTCGTACGCCTGTCGCGGTGTCTATCTCGATCCACTCTCCGCCAGCGAAGTTGTTGATCCTCTCAATGCTGACATCGACATAGAAGCCGATCGCACGGAAATGGGGGCAAACCTGATTTCGCTGGACGGCAATGTCGCCATCAGCCAAGGCAGCCGGCAAATTCAGGCTGGCAGCATGGTGTACGACAAGATCACCGAACGAGCAGCGCTCGACGGCGGAGTGGAAATCCGCCAGCCGGGAATGCTGGTGCGCGGCCAGAAAGCCGAAGTCAATTTCGGCGGTCGGGATGCGAGTTTTGTCGGCGGCGAGTTTGTGATGCACGAGCAACATATGCGCGGCAGTGCTGGCAGCATCGAGCACCTCTCCGACGGCGTTGTGGTGTTGAATGACGGCCGGATCACCAGTTGCGAACCTGGACGGGAATCCTGGTTGATCAAAGGCCGGCGCTTGAGCGTCGACCCGGTCAAACAACAGGGCAGCGGCCATGGCGTGACTGTAGAACTCGCAGGATTCCCGGTTCTCTATACCCCCTATATCACTTTCCCAGTGGGCGATCAGCGCCAGTCGGGACTTTTGGTGCCCTCGATCAGCACCAGTGAAGGCGGCATAGACATCACCGTGCCCTGGTACTGGAACATCGCCCCCAACTATGACGCGACTATCGCCCCGCGTTTTGCGGAAGGTCATGGCGCCATGTTGGAAACCGAGTGGCGCTATCTCAGCCGCCATACCATGAACACGCTTAATTTGGCGGGTTTGTACAACGATAAAGGCGGCGGCGACCCGGATGTAGATCGCTTAATCGCCGAAGGTGCCGACGAGCGCACCCTGCGCCCCTACAAGGGGGAAAATCGCTGGCTCGCCAGCCTGTTCCATCAAGGTGGCCGCAATACGCGGTGGTACACCGAAATTGACTACGCCAAGGTCAGCGACGTGGATTATTTCCGCGATCTGCAACCCGAAAGCTTTACCACGGCCAACAGTACCTTCCTTAACCAAGGTGCCATCATCGGCTACCACCTGGACAACTGGAATGTCAGCGCCCGACTGCAATCGTTCCAAAACCTGTTGGTCGATGTCCCGCCCAGCTATCGCCAGCTGCCGCGCATCCAAGCCAATGGTCGCTATCACTGGGGACCGGTCGGGCTTTCCCTGCGTAATGAATGGGTAAAGTTCACCCACGAAGACTCCAGCTACGTCACGGGCCAGCGCGCTTCCATGGACTATGACCTGGAATGGAACCAGCAATGGCAGTGGGGATTCGCGCGACCGAGCGTCGGCGTCCAGGCCATCTACTATCAGCTGGATGAAGACAAGCTGCTGCCCAGCGCCAACGCCAACCCCTCGCTCAGCGCCCCCTATTTCAGCCTGGACACTGGCCTGTTCTTTGAGCGGGACGGCGGTCGCCAAACCCTTGAACCGCGGCTCTTTTACCTCTATCGCGATCAGGCTGATCACAGCGATTTGTACTCTGTCACGCCGGGCGATGCCTTGACCTCCCAGGACGTCAACTTCGACACCACCTTGCTGACATTCAGTTACGACCAGCTGTTTCGCGACCGCCGCTTTGCCGGCGGCGACCGTATCGGTGATGCCGACCACTTGGCGATCGGCATTACCTCCCGTTGGCTGAGCAGCGATCTCACCACGACGCTGGCGTCCATCAGCCTCGGACAAGTCATTTATTTCCGCGACCGCGAAGTCTCTCTGACCCATAACGACCGCGCGCAAACCATCGAAGAGTCAGATCTGGCGACCAAAATCTCCGCGCGCGTGTCCGACCGCATTCGCCTGCGCAGCGACTTTCTCTACAACCCGGAAAGCAATCGGCTGATGCGCGCCACCACCGGTCTCGAATACAGCGACGACGCCAGACGGCGGTTGCGCATCGATTATCGCTATGTGCGCGAAGATCGCGTGGAACTGGCGACCTTGCCGGTCGACCAGATCGATACCGCCTTTGCTCTGCCCTTTGGCGAACAATGGCAAATTGTCGGCAGACTGTTTTACGACCTCGACGAGTCGCGGGAACTCGATGCTTTCATCGGTTTCGAATACGACGATTGTTGTTACCGCCTGCGCGTGTTGGCGCGCCGCTGGCTCGACAGTAAACTCGCCTCTCTGGTCAATGACGAAAAACGCTACTACGACGACGGTATTTTTCTTGAGATCGACCTCAAGGGCCTCGCCAGTTCCGGCAACCGAGTACAAAAACTATTGGCCGAAACCATACCTGGCTTTCGTCAATCCCGTGATTAACGCCCATCCAGCAGAATTCTGATCCTATGAAGAAATCGCTCCATCAATTGTTTTTTGCAGTCTGCATTGCCCTCACCGGTCCGGCGTTTGCGGAACCCCGTCCCCTGGATAAGGTGGTGGCGATCGTCGACAAAGACGTCATCATGCTTTCCGAGCTGGAGGAGCGCATGTTCGGCGTTATCCAGAATGCCCGCGGCAATAAACTCGCACTTCCCAGCGAAGAAGTTCTGCGCAAACAAGTCATCGATCATTTGATCAGCGAGCATCTCCAGTTGCAGATGGCGCGCCGTGTAGGCCTGCAAATTACCGATGACCAAGTGAATCTTGCGGTCGATCAGATTCGACGCAACAACAAATTGACCCAAGAGCAGCTTGTCGCTCAATTGCGCATGGATGGCATGACCTTGGACGATCTGCGCAACAAACTGCGCCGGGATATAACACTCCAGCAAATCCAGCAGATTGTCGTAAATCAGCGCATCCAGATTTCCCAGTTGGAGATCGACAACTTCTTAAAATCCGCCGATGCCCAATTCTGGATTTCGCCCGAGTATCACCTCGGCCATATCCTGATCAGCCTGCCGCAATCTGCCAGCACTGAAGAAGTCGATGCGGCGCGCAGGCGCGCAGAAGACATGGTGAAACGCATTCGCGCTGGCGCCAATTTTGCCGAAATTGCCATTGCTGAATCCGATGGTCCTACAGCCTTGAACGGCGGTGATCTGGGCTGGCGCAAAACCAGCGACTTGCCCAGTTTGTTTGCAGATCTTCTGCCCGCACTGGAACCTGGACAGGTATCTGAGCCGGCGCGCAGCCCAGCCGGCTTCCATATTTTGATGGTGTACGACAAACGCGGTGACGAGCAGCAGACGGAAACGCAAACCAAAAGCCGCCATATTTTGATCAAAACCACCGCCATCCTCAGCGACGAAGAAGCCAAAGCCAAGTTGGAGAAATTGCGGCAGCGAGTGCTGGACGGTGAAGACTTTGGCGCCCTGGCAAAAGAACATTCCGAGGATATTGGCTCAATGCTGGCAGGCGGCGATCTGGGATGGAGCAAACCGGGCATGTTCGTGCCGGAATTCGAGCGCACCATGGCGCAAATGGAAGTTGGCGAAGTCAGCCAGCCCTTCCGCACCCAGTTTGGCTGGCACATTCTGCAAGTGCAGGAGCGGCGCCAAGAAAACATTACGGAGGAGGTGTTGCGTGAAAAAGCCGCGCGGATTCTGACCTCACGGCGTTTCGAGGATGAACTGCAAATCTGGTTGCGCGAAATGCGTGACGAAGCCTTTGTGCAAATCAAAACTCTGACCCTATGACAGACGCGTCCATACCCCGCCTTGCCGTCACTCCCGGAGAACCCGCCGGGATCGGCCCTGAACTGGTGGTACGTCTGGCGCAGAGGGAACTGCCGCCAGCGGAACTGGTCGCCGTGGCCGACCCGGACCTATTGCAACAGAGCGCCCAGCGCTTGGGTTTATCCCTGCAACTGAATGAGTTCGACCCGGCCAAGCCAGCGCCATCCGGCAGTGGCCGGTTGAGCATTGTGCCGGTCGCTCTGCGCCGGCCAACCACACCGGGTCGCCTGGAAGTGGAAAACGCGGCTTATGTACTGGATACCCTGCGTTGCGCCACAGACCTTTGCCTTGATCACACGTTAAAAGCCTTGGTCACCGGCCCGGTACACAAAGGCATTATCAACGACGCAGGCATCCCGTTTTCCGGTCACACCGAATTTCTCGCTGAACGCAGCGGCGTCGACCAGGTAGTGATGATGCTCGCCTGCGAAGGTCTGCGCGTGGCGCTGGCGACAACGCATCTTCCCCTGCGCGAAGTGGCCGACGCCATCACCGAGGCTGGGCTGACCCGCACCATTGAAATCCTGCATCACGATCTGGTGACCCAATTCGGCATAGCCGAGCCGCATATTCTGATTTGCGGACTCAACCCCCACGCCGGCGAAGGCGGCCATTTGGGGCGGGAAGAGTTGGAAGTGATCAACCCGGTGATCGCCCGCTTGCGCAAGCAACACGGCTGGCGCCTGAGCGACGCCCTGCCAGCAGACACTCTGTTTACTCCGCGGCATCTCGAGCACACAGACGCTGTGCTCGCCATGTATCACGATCAGGGTCTGCCGGTGTTGAAGTACAAAGGCTTCGGCGCGGCCGTGAATATCACTCTGGGACTGCCCTTTATTCGTACTTCCGTCGACCACGGCACCGCCCTGGATCTGGCCGGCACTGGCCGCGCCGATCTCGGCAGTTTAGAAACCGCTCTCTCCACCGCTTTGGCGATGGCGCGCAACCGTCGCTAGGAAATCACTCTCAATGGCTTTCGAACATCAGGCCCGCAAACGCTTTGGCCAGAATTTTCTGGTCGATCAAAACATCATCCAACGCATAGTGCGCGCCATAGCGCCGCGGGCGAACGATCATTTGGTGGAAATCGGCCCCGGCCAGGGCGCGATTACCGCCCTTCTGCTCGACGCCTGCCCCAACCTGCAGGTGGTGGAACTCGACCGCGATCTGATTCCGATCCTGCAGCAAAAATTTTCTGGCTACCCGGGCCTGACCATTCACGCCGCCGACGCCCTCAAGTTCGATTTCTCCAAACTGCCGCCGGAAGGTCAGCGTCTGCGCGTGGTAGGCAACCTGCCGTACAACATTTCCACACCTCTGCTGTTCCACCTGCTCGGCTATCGCGGCTTGATTGCCGATATGCACTTCATGTTGCAAAAGGAGGTGGTGGAGCGTTTGGCGGCAGAGCCCGGCAGCAAGGACTACGGACGCCTCAGCATCATGTGTCAGTACTTCTGCCAGGTGGAATTTTTGTTTGAAGTCGGCCCGCACTGTTTCCGCCCCGCGCCCAAGGTCGACTCCGCCATAGTCCGGTTGACCCCGCACGCCACCCTGCCTTACGAAGCTGAGGACACCAAGCTACTCGATACGCTGGTCAAAACTGCTTTCCAACAGCGCCGCAAAACTTTGCGCAATGCGCTCAAACAGTGGTTGCCAGCGGAGGCGTCATTGGCGACGCTCGGCATAGATCCTCAGTGCCGGCCGGAGGAACTCCGGGTGCAGGATTACGTGGCTCTGGCAAACCATTTACAATCCCTCCGCTCCAGCGGAACCGAAATATGACGACTCCTGACATCCACGTACAGGTAAAAACCCAATATCTGGCCGATCAATCCGTGCCGGAAGAGGAGCGTTTTGTCTTCAGCTACACCATCACCCTGACCAATCGCGGCGAGGAGACGGCCCAACTGATCAGTCGCCACTGGATCATCACTGACGGCAACAACTCGGTGCAGGAGGTGAAAGGCATGGGCGTTATAGGCCAGCAGCCGGTATTAGAGCCGGGCGCCAGTTATACCTATACCAGTGGAGTGGTTCTCTCCACGGAAACCGGCACTATGACCGGTACTTATCAGATGCGCACGAAATCGGGCTCGGACTTCGAGGCTCCCATACCGGCGTTTGCTCTTATCCCGCCTTATCTTTTGCACTGAACTGTATGGCCACCTACGTCATAGGCGATATCCAGGGCTGCTTCGATGCTTTTCGCAGACTGCTGGACAAAATCTCGTTTGCTCCGGAGCAGGACCGTTTGTGGTTGGCTGGTGACTTGGTCAACCGGGGTCCGGATAACCTCAGCACCCTGCGCTTTATCAAAAACCTCGGCGATCGCGCTCTGACCGTGCTCGGCAACCACGACCTGCATCTATTGGGCGTCGAAGCCGGCGCGCGCAAACCCAATAAAAAAGACACGCTCGACGATATCTTCGCAGCTCCTGACCGGGACGAACTTTTGGAGTGGCTGCGGCACCAACCTTTGATCCACCGGGAGGGCCCCTATGTGCTCAGCCATGCGGGCATTCCGCATATCTGGAGCTCGGAGGAAGCCGCTAACTACGCCAGCGAAGTGTCCCAACGTTTGCAGGAGCCGGACTATCGGCTGTTTTTGCGCGAGATGTACGGCAACGAGCCGGCGCGTTGGAGCGGCGACCTGAGCGGCAACGAAAGGTTGCGTGTCATAGTCAATTACTTCACCCGTATGCGCTTTATCGCCCCGGACGGCACCCTCAATTTCGACGAAAAAAAGGGCAGCAATGAAGCGCCCGAAGGGATGAAGCCCTGGTTCGATTACCCGCGTCATGATGCGGATCGTTACAGTGTTTTTCTGTTTGGCCACTGGGCTGCGCTAGAAGGCAAAACCGGCAAGCCGAAATTTATCGCCCTGGACACCGGTTGCGTTTGGGGCGGCGAATTGACCGCGCTGCGCCTGGACGACGGACAGAAATTTCAGGTCCCAGCCAAGGGGAAAAACTAGCCCCAGCGGAGCGACTGCGCAGAACGACTGGCTCACAATCCTACTTGTCGCGCTTTTAATGCACCTTTCTAAACAATAGAATGCCCGGTTACCGCCACCGGGCACTGAGTTTCGAGCATTCATGTTTGATGAGATCCCACTACAACGGCCCCAGACGCCACTGCTAGACACCATTAACAGCAGTGCGGACCTGCGCGCATTGAGTGAGAAACAGCTGCCCCAGCTGGCAGCTGAGTTGCGCCAGTTTCTGTTGTACACCGTGGGTCAGACCGGCGGTCACTTTGGCGCCGGACTCGGCGTGGTGGAGCTGACCATAGCTCTGCACTACGTCTTGAATACGCCCGAAGACCGCCTGGTGTGGGATGTCGGCCATCAAACCTACCCTCATAAAATTCTCACCGGCCGGCGCGAGCAGATGGCGACCATTCGCCAGGCTGACGGCCTCTCCGGCTTCCCCAAACGCAGCGAAAGCCCATATGACACCTTTGGTGTCGGCCATTCGAGCACGTCGATCAGCGCTGCTTTAGGCATGGCGCTCGCCAACCGCGATCTGGACGCCCATCGCAAGACAGTTGCCATTATTGGCGACGGTGCCATGACCGCTGGAATGGCGTTTGAAGCCATCAACCACGCCGCCCACACCAAAGCGGATCTGCTGGTTGTGCTCAACGACAACAACATGTCGATCTCCCCCAATGTCGGCGGTTTGGCCACCTATTTCTCCCGCATCTGGGCGAGCAAGTTTTATACAAGCCTGCGTGAGAGTGGCAAAAAGGTTCTCGAAAGTCTGCCACAAGCCCGCGAGCTGGCGCGCAAGGCGGAAGAGCACATGAAAGGCCTGGTATCACCGAGCACCTTGTTTGAAGAACTCGGCTTCTACTACGTCGGCCCCATCGATGGCCACGATCTGCCGCGTCTGACGCACGACCTGCGCAACCTCAGCAATGTGCCCGGCGCCAAGCTGCTGCATGTAATTACGCAAAAAGGCAAAGGATTTATCCCGGCAGAGCGCGATCCTGTGGGTTATCACGCGCTCAACAAAATCGAGCCGAAAAAACGCGCCTCCGTCAGCGCCAACAAGATTCGTTACCAGGATGTATTCGGCAACTGGCTGTGCTATATCGCCAACCGCGACTCCAAACTGATCGGTATCACCCCCGCCATGTGCGAAGGTTCCGGCATGGTGGAATTCAGCCGCCAGTTCTGCGATCGCTTCTATGACGTCGCCATTGCCGAGCAACACGCGGTAACGCTCGCTGCGGGATTCGCCTGTGAAGGCTTAAAGCCGGTGGTGGCCATCTACTCCACCTTCCTGCAACGCGCCTATGACCAACTGGTTCACGACGTCGCCCTGCAGAATCTGGACGTGACCTTCGCTATCGACCGGGCAGGCCTGGTAGGCGAAGACGGTCCGACCCACTCCGGTTGCTTTGATATCAGCTTCCTGCGCTGCATCCCCAATATGATCCTGGCGGCGCCCAGCGACGAAAACGAGTGTCATCAATTACTCAGCACCGCCTACCACTACGAAGGCCCCGCGGCAGTCCGCTACCCCCGCGGTACCGGCACGGGGGTCCCCATAATCGCCGAATGGCAACGCTTCCCCATCGGCCAAGGACGCCAAATCCTGCGCGGCAAACGCGTAGCCCTGTTGAACTTTGGTGTACTTCTGCCAGAAGTTCAGGCGGTGGCGGAAAAATACGGTTACAGCGTCTACGACATGCGCTGGATCAAACCCTTGGATACGCAATTGATCCTGCAGGCTGCCAGTCAGCACGACATGATTGTGACTGTCGAAGAGGGGTCTATCGCCGGTGGCGCTGGCGCAGCGGTGGCGGAATTCCTGGCTGCCCAGGCGACCGTCAAACCGATTTTGATATTGGGTATCCCGGACAAATTTATTGAACACGCCAGCCGCTCACAGCAGCTGCGGGAAGTTGGCCTGGATCGAAACGGAATCGAGCAAGCCATAGCCGCGCGCCTGGCGAAACTGCCACAACCAACCATTCTGCGAGTGGGTGCTGTCAACCTCTAACACTCTAATCTGCAAATAACTGGGGGCGGTGAAGGAAAACCGCCCGACCTCAATGTTCTTTTCTCACCAGAAATTCAAGCCCTGCTCCCGGGTCTTCCTCGCCAGTGACCGAGGCATCTGCCGGTCCCCCTGCCGCGGCGTCGCGGCGCGTCAATACGAGATCACGCTCGCAATGAAAATCCTCTGGCTGAACGTCATGGGAGGATTCCGATACCTCCGGCACTGCCTGCGTTTGCGATTGGCGTGGTTTCATAGCGCATCTCCAGCAATAGGGGCTTTAGGTTCGACCGCCGACAGCTCAGGAATTCCTGTCAGACGCCATTTAGCACTTCAATAATCTGAGCCAACTCCACGGGCTTGACCAAATGATGGTCAAACCCGGCAGCGCGGGAGAGCTCCCGATCCTTTTCCTGTCCCCACCCGGTCACAGCGGTCAATACACAATTCGCTGTCGCCGGATATTCACGCAGCCGCCGCGCCAGGTCGTAACCGTTGAGCCCGGGCATGCCGATATCGAGAAAGGCGTAATCCGGAGCAAACTCGGCAGCTACCGTCAGGGCACTCACACCGTCGTGAACCGTCTGCACCTCATGCCCAAGCAAACTGAGCAAAGAGGCCATGCTGCTGACGAAATCGACATTGTCGTCCACCAGCAGAATCCGCCGTGACGGGCATTCTGGCGCAGAGGCTTTGGTATCTTCCTTGGCGTCTTCCGGACAGGGAACAGTAGTCAGAGTGACCAGGAAACGACTGCCCCGCCCTATGCCGTCGCTCTCCGCCACCAGGGTTCCACCGTGCAATTCCACCAGCCGCTTGGACAGCGCCAGTCCCACGCCGAGACCGGCGTGCGCCCGCTCCAGGGAATAATCCACCTGGGTGAACATATGGAAGATCTCCGGCAGCATCTCGGGCGCTATGCCGATACCGTTATCGCTGACTTCCACTATCACCCACTCGCCGGACTGACGCGCGGTAAAGCGGATAAGCCCACCGGCGTTGGTGTACTTGGCGCTGTTGTTTAGCAGATTAGCAAAAACCTGCGCCAGACGGACATTGTCGCCACTGACACAGATGGGTTCTGAGGGGAAATCCACCTCCAGGCGGTGGCCGCAGGATTCGATAAAGGCCCCGCAGGTCTCCACCGCCGCCTGCATCACCTCGCGAATACTGATGCACTGATGGCTGATGGTGAGTTTGCCAGTAGTGATGCGCGATACATCCAGCAGATCGTCCACCAGCCGGACCATCTGGCGCAGCTGGCGCTCCATGATCTCTTGCGCATCGCGAACCTGGGGAGAGTCGCGCTCGGCCAGCCGCAGAATGCGCAGACCGTTCAACAGCGGTGCCAGTGGATTGCGCAGTTCGTGCGCCAGAGTCGCAAGAAATTCATCTTTACGGCGATCGGCCAATAAAAGCGCTCTTTCGGCCGCCTGCCGCTCAGTCATTTCATGTTCCAATGATCGATTGGAATCCTCCAGCGCGCGCGCGCGCTTTTCCACTTCACTCAACATATCGTTAAAAGCATCCACCAGAAGGCCGATCTCATCGTGGGAGTATTTTTCCGCGCGCAGGGAAAAATCCCGCTTCTGCATTACTTCGCGCGCCACATTGGTCACTGCAAACAACGGGCGGGTAAGCGCGCCTTGCAGCCAGAAAGAAATCAATAGAGCGAGGCTCATGCTCGCCACCATCACACCCGCCAGGATCAAGGCGTAATTGGCCAGGCGGGCGCGCGCTTCATAACGGGCCAAAATATAAACAGCACCGAGGGTGACGCCGTTTTTGACGATCGGATGCACCACCGATATCCGATCACCATCAATGGAATAACCGACTGATGGCCCCGCCACCAATGGCTTGGCCCGCTCGCCATTGATGGAATAATCCGCAAACACCGCCCCCGTGGAGGAATAAACGGCGGCCTGCAAAATCGAGCGGCGGGTGCTGAGAAGGTTGAGCGTCTCGCGGGCCACCATTGGATCATTGAATTCCAATGCCGGGGCACTGACTTCAGCAATGATATTGGCCTGGGTGGTCAGATCCTTTACCCAGTTGTCGTGATAAGTGCGCAGATCGTAGATCAGCATGATCAGGCCATAGGCCAGTAGGGCGAGGAAAGTCGTTGCGAGCACAACCAGCATAAGCTTGCGCGATACAGAGCGGCTGATGTATCGCATAGGTTTCACAAGCCGCCGGTCTCCACATAGCCGGCCACTGCTAGAAGCCGGGAGCTCAGTTTTACCCCGCGCGCAGTGGCGTTCACCAAGGAAACATCAAAACCAACCCGATCATCGACGAAACGGAAATTGATGATACTGCCAGCGCCGAGACCTATATCGCTTTCCGTCACCGTTACCACACTGTACGCCGCCGCCTTTTGCAACAGGCTCCGCTCGCGCGTGTCACTGACCTCCTGACCAATAAACAGCATGTGCACATCGCTAAGATCCGATTTCATGGTGACTTTTTTTACCTGAATCGGCCGGTGGTTCACTGTGCGGTTGACCGTAATCTGCTGCAATTCGGTTGCTATATCCGCCGCTCCAGCCACAGCTATGACGTAAGGGGTGAGAGGATCTTTGAATAATTCAGTGGGCCATTCGATATAGCCGAGAAATTTGTACAACATGGCGGCCTTTACCTGCCGCTCTAAGCTGGCGGCAACAGGAGAGGCCGACGCCGACATATTCGGCAAAATCGACAGGCTAAAGCCGAGCAAAACCGCCGTGACCAACACGCGAAAGCGGTATTGCAGAATCCTTTTTAAAAGACTCTGCCCGGCAAAAAAACGGCGTGTCAGCGTTATAGCTCCCATAACAACTTCACATAGAGTGCGCGGCGGAATTCGGCGTGGCTTGGTGCAGAGCCAAATTCCGCATGTGCGTGATCCAATAGATTTTGTCCGACGACCGACACTTCCAGCTCCGATGTCAACCGCCAGCCACAGCGTATGTCCAAAGACGAATAGGCGGGTGTCGATACGACCTCGGCACCAAACCTATCTGCACCAAGCTTGCCAACGCGACGGAAGAAAGCATCGACTTCCAGCGTATCGGTCAAGGTATGACTGGAGCGCAGTTGCCAATAGACTTCGGGGTCGCCATAAGTCAGTCCGGATTCTTCCAGCGAATCACGGCTGGACTGAGCGAGTTCCACGTCCACTTTTTGCCCCACCACTCCAGCGCTTAAACGCCATTGATCAGCTACCTGCCAGTTGCCCCAAAATTCGATGCCGTAGCTATCTGCAGTCGCTAAATTGCGAAATTCCGTTGCTTCGCCGATCGGCTCCAGGGTGCGTAGGCGCTCGTAATGACCGGTAAACAAGGTGATGGAATAAGACAGGGCTGTGGATGGCTGGGAGCGATATCCCAATTCCGCCACCTCGGCGATTTCCGACAAAAACTCAGGACCACCGCGATGAGGAAGAACTGCGGCCGATTCGCTGACATGCATATCGCGCTCGAGCCGGGATGGCGAGCGCACTGAGCGGGCCAGGGATCCCCACAGCAGCGAGCGATTGGGTTCCGGTGCCCAAGACAGACGCACATTGGGTAAAGATTCCCACCCGGTGTAGGGGTTGCGCTCGAATTTCGCACCCAGCGTCAGATGCACAGAATCAAACAGGTCTATGTCATTTTGAGCAAACAGATTTGCCCAGTTGAGAGCCCTTGCGGAGGGGACATAGAAATAGGGGCCGTTATCGAGCTGCTCCACCTCATCCTGAGCGTGCCTATAACCCCCGCCCCATACCAGTTGGTGACGTCGCCCCATACGAAAGCTGTGCACCAAATCCAGGTCGATGGTATCGGTCTGCTCACTTGTGAAGCCTGGCTGATCTCGGCGATGGTGTTCTAAATAGGTCTGCACCATCAGTTCAGAGTTATGACCTGCTCTATGTTTGACGACGCGCGCCAACAAGTTCACATTGAGCGCATCCAAGTCGTCGAACCTCGGTTGTTGCAGACGCCCACTCATTGCCTCGCCTTGCACGGTCACAAACTGCTTAAGTAGATCCCAATCCGTGCGAAATCCGATCAAACTGCGGTGAAAGCCGCTCTGACTGGCGAAACCCGCCGCTGTTTTCACATCGTCCTGAATACGATGTTTGGCATACACACGGTAATGCACTGCTTCACCTACAGAACCACCATAACGAGCTGCCAATTGCCGCTCTTCCGTACTGCTGCCGGTGCTCAACAAAGTGCCTTGCGTGTCATCAGCGGAGCGCGTGATAACGTTGATTACGCCATTCACTGCATTGACTCCCCACAAGGTAGAGCCGGGCCCGCTGATCACTTCGATGCGCTCGATATCCTCCAGAATAAGGTCCTGTGAATCCCAGTAAACTCCGGAAAATAAATTGGAATAGATGGTGCGACCATCTACAAGCACCAGCAATTTATTGGAAATTCGATTATTGAAGCCGCGCGCAGAAATTGCGTAGCTCTGCCCATTGGCGCGCGCGACATGAAGATTGGGAGCGAGTCGAAGCGCTTCCGCCAGGGTAGTGGAACCAGAGCGGCGGATCTCTTCACCGGTGATGACATAAATGGAGGCCGCCGCTGCAGCCAAAGGTGTTGGACGACGCGACACGGAGGTTACGGATAATTGGGAGAGTTCTTCCAGAGTCAGATCCAGTAACACGAGATCGCGGCGATCGTCCTCCGCCTGCACACAGATCGGCAATCCGATCCCAAACGGCAGCGCCAACGCGAAAGCGCACGATAAGTAACCTGCACCTCTGTAAAAACTGCCGCGTGACAATCGTTGGTCCTCAACTATTGGTTTCCGATGAAGATAGCGCTTATCGATATTTCCCTATCGTTGATCCCTGCGGTCGGTTTCGGCAAAAACTGCGACGACAAATTCAGGCTGCGTCAAACCGAAGATTGTGAAATTCTGGAGCCGTTTTACGAAATGCGCTGCGAAGGAGGCGCATGATAAACCAAGCCGAAAAGGAAAGCATCGCGAACAAATAAAAATGCACAAGTTAATTTTTATGTTTCGTTTCGCCTACAGAACACTTCCAAAGATATTCGAAGCCAAGCATAAAAACCGCACGCCAAAAAGACGAATCGCAGCTCAAATTATTTTTTGAGTGCAAACCTAAGAGCCAAAAAACAAAGCCACGCGCTACTCAACATTTATTAAGCAACGCATGGCTTTTTGCGACATCTAGACGAGCAGCATTTTCTGCCGCAGCTTCAAAGCAATTTAATTTACTCGTTCAACAGGTGACCAAGCTTTCCTCGCTTGGTATCGAGATAGTGCTGGTTATGCGGATTGCGCCCGGTAACATGCTGAATACGTTCAACAACTTCAACACCTTGTTCTTTTAGCGCTTTGATTTTTCGGGGATTGTTGGTCATCACCCGGACTTTTTGAATACCAAAATGCTCAAACATGGGGCGCAGCAGAGAGTAGTCGCGCATATCGGCGCCAAATCCCAATTGCTCGTTCGCTTCTACAGTGTCCGCTCCGCGGTCCTGCAAATGATATGCGCGGATTTTATTGAGCAGGCCAATTCCCCTTCCCTCTTGGCGCAAATAAAAAATTGCTCCCCGCCCTTCCAAAGCAATTTTGTGCATAGCCGCTTGCAGCTGTGCGCCACAATCGCAGCGCAAACTGAACAGCGCATCGCCAGTCAGGCATTCCGAGTGCACGCGGATCAATACGGGTTCAGGCGTGCGCAAATCCCCCATAGTTAACACCACATGCTCTTTGTCAGCGCCGCTGTCACTAAAGCCATGCATTTCAAACATGCCCCAAGGGGTGGGCAATTTGGACGATTCAACGAAGGAAATGGCCACCGTGGATACAACCTCCAAATGGGCATCAGCCCGAAAAATAAATCAGTGCCTGCAAACAGGCCGCTGCAGGTATGGCCGCGAGCACGTCATCCAACATAATGCCGACGCCTCCGCCCACACGGCGATCAATCACGCTGATGGGCCAGGGTTTGATCATGTCGAATACGCGGAACAGAACAAATCCCGCCAATACCCAATACCAATGTAAAGGCACCGCAATCATGGTGAGCCAGAAGCCGACAAATTCGTCCCAGACGATGCCACCGTGATCGTGAACACCCAGTTTGTATGCGGTGTGATGGCAGAGGTAGACACCGAGCACCAGCGCCACTGCGACCATCACCAAATAGCCGGTCAGCGGCAAATAGGTGGCTGCCAACCAATAAATCGGCACCGCCGCCAAAGTACCTACAGTACCCGGCACCCATGGCGCTAAACCGGAACCAAAACCGAAGGCGAGAAACGCGACGGGGTCGCGCAGCAGATCGCGAGCGCTGGGGTTTGCATCAGCCAAAGTGATCATACCCCCGGCGCTCCAGTTCGAAAGGCTTGCCGTTTTTGACCAATAACAGTTCTTGTTTGTGGGTAATTCTGCCGATGGCCGTGGCGTTGATACGGCCTTCCGCAATCCAGGAGTCCAGTCGCGGAGCGTGCTCACTCGGCACGGTAAAGCATAGTTGGTAATCGTCCCCACCGGTCAGAGCCCATTGCTGGCTTTGCCCTTCTGTGGTGTAACTGCGCCAATGCTCGGAGATGGGCAGACTCGTAACCTCGACAACAGCCCCAACTCCGCTCGCCTCACAGATTTTGCCCAGATCGGCATAGAGCCCGTCCGACACATCAATAGCTGCGGAAGCCATACCAACCAGCATTTCTCCTTCCGGGATTCGCGGGGTCGGGGCGTAGAACCGTTTCAGCAAGTAGCTGTAAGTGCCAGCGCTGACCGTGAGCTGTTTTTGGATCACCGCTAGTGCAGCGGCGCCATCTCCCAGGTTGCCAGTAACGTAGATCACGTCATCCGGCCGGGCGCCGGATCGGCGCAAAGCTTTACCGGGTTCGACGGACCCGTGCACTTGCACAGTCACGCACAAGGGACCTTTGGTTGTATCACCACCAATTAGGCTGCACTCATAGCGGTTGGCAACGGAAAACACCCCTTCAGCAAAAGCTGACACCCACTCCGGATCACTCTCTGGCAGCGTCAGCGCCATGGTGAACCAGTGAGCTCGCGCGCCCATGGCCGCGAGGTCGCTCAACGCTGCGCACATGGCGCGTACGCCTATGCGCTCCGGCGCTGTCCCGTGGGGAAAATGCACACCGTCCACCATGGTGTCGATCGACATCACCAACTGCCGCCCCTCCGGTGGCTGCACGATTGCGCAGTCGTCCCCTATGCCCAAGAGCACATCGGTGCCGAGAGGAGCGCGAGCGAAGTAGGTGTTGATGAGGTCGAATTCGTCCATGGGTAGCCTCAGCGCGCCTGCTGAATTTCGGCTGTGCGCAGGCGGGCGGCAACCCGGTCGAGCACACCGTTGATGAATTTGTAGCTGTCAGTAGCGCCGAATTTTTTCGCCAGACGCAGCGCTTCGTTGATCACCACACGATAGGGAACGTCGAGACGGTAGCGCAGCTCGTAGGTGCCCATGCGCAGCAACGCCAGGGTGATGGGGTCTATTTGGTCGAGAGTGAGATCGGTGACAAACGGCAGGAAATCGGTCTCGATCACCGCCAGATTTGCCGGAACCTGATGCAACAACTCATGAAAATAGGCGACATCGATCTTGCTCATATCGTTGTCGGCATGGAATTCCGCCTCGATGATACTGAGGGGATTTTTACTGACCGACCACTGATAGAGCGCCTGCATTGCGTAATGCCGCGCTCTGCTTCGCTGGGCCGGAAGGGTACTGAATTCTTCTTTGCTCATAAGGCTCCCGCCTGGAGTCGAAAATCAAAGTTTGCCCAGCAGGGAAACCATCTCAAGCGCCACCAGCGCCGCTTCCGCGCCTTTGTTGCCCGCCTTGGTGCCAGAGCGTTCGATCGCCTGTTCGATGGTATCGACGGTCAACACGCCAAACGAGACCGGAACTCCCGTGTCGAGGGAAACCTGCGCCAGACCTTTGGTGCATTCGCCCGCGACATACTCAAAGTGTGGTGTGCCACCGCGAATGACCGCGCCCAGTGCAATGACCGCATCGTACTTGCCGCTGCGCGCCAGCTTCTGTGCGACCAGCGGCATTTCGAAAGCGCCCGGGGCATAGACGATCTCGATTTGTTTGTCGTCGACGCCGTGGCGGCGCAGGGCATCGATTGCACCTTCTTTTAAATGCTCCACGACAAAGCTGTTCCAGCGGCTGACCAGTAGTACATAACGGCCGCTGACGGCGTGGAAATTACCTTCAATTACGTTCATAAAATTTCCGTGTTCGCTGTTTAGATATTTCTTTGCTTAATCACTATTGGAGATGTACTCCACCACTTCCAGGTTGAAGCCGGAAATGGCGTTGAAGCGATAAGGCGCACTCATCAGGCGCATTTTTTGGACGCCGAGATCCTGCAGTATCTGCGACCCTGTACCCACTTGTTTGTAGGCCAATTGGCGGCAAGGCGTGCGCGGTTTGCCGGTCATGATCCAATCGATACTCTCTTCAATTTCTTCGGTGGTTTCGTTGTGGCAGATGAGTACCACAACTCCCTTGCCTTCGGCGGCAATTTTCTGCATGGCCGCCTGGCAGGTCCAAGGTTTCTCTTCCGCACCACCCGCTGGCCATAGCCCCAGCAAATCGCGCGCGGTACTGCCCACATGCACTCGCACCAGAATCGGCTCTTCCGGCTCTATCTTGCCTTTCACCAACGCAAAATGGCGCTCGTTACGCGCGCCGTCCAAGTAGGTCTTCAGCAGGAAATCGCCGTGCAGCGTTTGCACCTTACGCTCATTGATGCACTCCACGGTTTTTTCGTGCACGGTGCGGTACTGGATCAGGTCGGCGATAGTACCGATCTTTATGCCGTGATGCTTGGCGAATTTCTCCAGGTCGGGCCGGCGCGCCATGGTGCCGTCGTCGTTCATGATCTCGACTATAACGGCCGCAGGTTCCAGACCGGCCAGGCGCGCCAGATCGCATCCCGCCTCGGTGTGGCCGGCGCGGGTAAGAACGCCGCCGGGCTGCGCCATTACAGGAAAGATATGTCCTGGCTGAACTATATCCTTGGGCTCTGCATTTTTGGCAACCGCCGCCAACACAGTGCGCGCGCGATCTGCCGCGCTGATCCCGGTGGAAACGCCTTCGGCCGCTTCGATGGACACAGTGAAATTGGTGCGATGGCTGGCGCGATTGTCCGACACCATCAGCGGCAAGCCCAACTGGCGACAGCGGGCTTCCGTCAGCGTCAAACAAATCAGACCGCGGGCGTGGCGCGCCATAAAGTTGATATCTTCCGGCCGCACCTTCTCCGCCGCCATGATCAGATCGCCTTCATTTTCACGATCTTCATCATCCATCAGGATCACCATCTTGCCCTGGCGGATGTCTTCGATGATTTCAGCAGTGGTATTAAGAGCCACGGATCTCTCCTATGAATGCTGATAAAACTGGTTCAGCCTATTGGGCAACGAATAACAATGACCCCACCCCATCCCAAGGGGAGGGAGAACAGCACCAGGGGAGGTTGGACGGGTCACTTATAAAACCCATTCTGCGCCAAAAACTCTGGGGTTATCCCTGGTTTCTCCGGCTGGGCAGCCTTATCGCCCATTAACAAGCGCTCCAGATAACGAGCAATCACGTCGACTTCCAGATTGACCTGGGTGCCGACGTGATAGTGCTGGATCACAGTCTCTTTCAGGGTATGGGGCACTATATTGAGATCGAAAACCGCTCCATTGACCGCATTGACTGTCAGGCTGGTGCCATCGACTGTAATCGAGCCCTTATGGGCGATGTATTTGGCGAGGCTGTCCGGGGCGCGGATTTGCAGGCGCTCGGAACGCGCATCGCCGTGACGGCTGATCACTTCACCTATGCCGTCCACATGGCCGCTCACAATATGACCACCCAGGCGGGACTCGGGCGTCAGCGCCTGCTCCAGGTTCACCTGGGTTCCGGATTTCCAGTTGCCCAGAGTGGTGAGACTCAAGGTCTCGCGCGATACATCCGCACGAAAACCGTCGGCGAGTTTTTCGATCACCGTTAAACAGATGCCATTGGTGGCGATGGAGTCGCCCAATCGCACGCGCGTCCAATCCAGCTTCGGCGCGCGCACGGTCAGACGCACGTCACCGCCAATGGTTTTGACTTCGGAGACTGTTCCTATGGTTTCGATAATGCCGGTAAACATAGTGGATCCCGTCAAATGATCTGAGGTTCTGGGTATTGAACCTGAGCGAGAAAACGCCAATCCGCACCGATTTGTTTTACGTCCTTGATATCCAGTTGCACAGCTTCGGACATAAACGACAGTGGTAAATCAAACAAAGGCCGCGCCGTACTGCCGAGAAGTTTGGGAGCCATATATACGATCAGCTCATCGATCAAACCGGCGCGCAAAAAACTTCCGGCCAGGGTCGGGCCCGCTTCCACCAATATTTCGTTACAGCCGCGCTCTGCCAGCTTTTTCAGCAAGGCATTCAAGTCGACGGAACCCGCCACACTGGGCAAGCCCCAGATTTCCGCCCCTATTGCTGGGCGATTCAACGCACAGGTCGCAATAACAGTAGCGCCTGGCATACGCAACAAGCGCGCGTCTTCAGGGGTGCGCAAACGGGTGTCGACCACCACGCGCAACGGCTGACGCGGATTTTCTCCAAACGCCGGATCACGCACCGTCAGCGCCGGATCATCCTTCATTACAGAGGTAATACCGGTCACGATTGCGCAGGAACGCGCGCGCCAATGCTGCACATCCGCCCGCGCCGCTTCGCCGGTAATCCAAAAACTTTCGCCCGACGCCATCGCCGTGCGGCCATCCAAACTCATCGCCAGCTTGCAGCGCACTAGCGGACGGCCAGTCGTCATGCGTTTGATAAATCCTGGGTTGAGGTCGCGCACCTGCGCTTCCAGCAGGGGACCTCTCACCTTTATTCCAGCATCGCGCAAGCGCTGCAGACCTTTGCCGCTGACCAAGGGGTTCGGGTCTTCCATGCCGTAAACAACTTCCGCTACACCCGCAGTAATCAAGGCTTCACTGCAGGGGCCGGTGCGCCCCTGGTGATTGCAGGGTTCGAGCGTGACATAGGCAGTACAGTCGCGCGCGGCATCGCCGGCATTGCGCAAGGCATCAATTTCCGCATGCGCATCGCCAGCGCGGCGGTGGTAGCCCTCGGCGACCAGTTCGCCGCGGCTGTTGACCAGGACACAACCGACGCGCGGATTAGGCGTAGTGGAATTCAGCCCGCGAAGGGCGAGGTCACAGGCGCGCTGCATCCAGTGCTGATCGGCGGAACTCCACTGGTCGGAACCGGCTGTCATTCCGGCGCGCTCTCCAGATGATCCAGCGCTTGGCGAAACTCACTGATGTCCTGAAAACTGCGGTACACGGAAGCAAACCGCACATAGGCAACACCGTCGAGCGAGCGCAAAGCTTCCATCACCTTTTCCCCGACATAACGCGATTTTACTTCGCGCTCGCCAGTGGCCTGCAGATCCTGCTTGATGGAGTTGATCGTGGCCTCGATGCGCTCCACGCTCACGGGGCGTTTTTCCAGGGCTTTCAGCAAACCGTGGCGCAACTTCTGCTCGTCGAACGGTTCACGTGTGCCGTCGTTTTTGATGATGCGCGGCATCAACAATTCGGCCACTTCAAAGGTGGTGAAGCGTTCGTGACAACTCAGGCACTCACGGCGGCGACGCACTTGGGCGCCGTCGGCGACCAGACGGGAATCTATAACTTTGGTATCGGCTTGGTTACAGAATGGACAATGCACGAACAGGCTCCTAAAGGCGCCCTTTCCCATGCGAGGCGCAGATAAAGGCGGAGCTTGCGCCCCGCCTGGAGTGGATTAGTTACCGTAAACCGGGAACTTGGCACAAATGGCGAGAACTTTCTCTTTGACTTCCGGAATAACTTTAGCTGAAGTGCCATTTTCCAGACTCTCCAACACATCGCACATCCAGTTCGCCAGATCGCGACACTCGGCTTCTTTAAAGCCGCGAGTGGTGATCGCCGGAGTGCCAACGCGCAGACCGCTGGTGACGAAAGGTGAACGCGGGTCGTTCGGCACCGCGTTTTTGTTCACGGTGATATTGGCGTTGCCCAGAGCTTCGTCAGCGTCTTTACCGCTGTACTCTTTGCCGATCAGGTCGAGCAGCATCAGGTGGTTTTCAGTACCGCCGGAGACGATCTTGATACCGCGCTCGATAAAGGTCGCCGCCATGGCTTTGGCGTTTTTGACGACCTGTTGCTGATAAGCCTTGAACTCGGGGCTCATGGCTTCTTTGAAGCTCACCGCTTTGGCGGCGATGACGTGCATCAAAGGACCGCCCTGACCGCCGGGGAATACGGCGGAGTTGAGTTTTTTCTCGATCTCTTCGTTGGCTTTCGCCAGGATGATGCCGCCGCGCGGACCGCGCAGGGTTTTGTGAGTGGTGGAGGTGGTGACATCGGCGATTTGCACCGGCGATGGGTAAACACCTGCGGCGACCAGACCGGCTACGTGCGCCATGTCGACCAACAGATAGGCGCCGACTTCGTCAGCGATTTCGCGGAATTTCTGCCAGTCCATGACTTGGCTGTAGGCAGAGAAACCGGCAACGATCATTTTCGGCTTGTGCTCGCGCGCCAGGCGGGCCACTTCTTCGTAATCCACCAGACCAGTTTCCGGGTTCAAACCGTACTGGACCGCGTTATAGATCTTGCCGGAGAAATTGACTTTGGCGCCGTGAGTCAAGTGGCCACCGTGAGCCAGGCTCATACCCAATACGGTGTCGCCCGGGTTGAGCAGTGCTTGATAAACCGCAGAGTTCGCTTGTGAACCTGAGTGCGGCTGGACGTTGGCGTAATCGGCGCCGAACAGTTCTTTGGCGCGTTGAATGGCCAGAGCTTCGGCTTGGTCGACGTATTCGCAACCGCCGTAATAGCGCTTGCTCGGGTAACCTTCAGCATACTTGTTGGTCAGCTTAGTGCCCTGGGCAACCATGACGAGCGGGCTAGCGTAGTTTTCCGAGGCAATCAGCTCGATGTGCTCTTCCTGGCGACGGCTTTCGCTCTCGATGGCGTTCCACAGTTCAGGGTCAAACTGGGCGAGGGTCAGGGACTTATCAAACATGGGCATCCTCAAACGGGTCGGGGCAAATGAAGGGGCGCAATTGTACACCAAAAGGCCAGGGAGGCAGACAATTCTCAGGCACCCCTAGGCAGCCAATCCGCAAGCAGTGCTGCTCGAATGCTCCCTACAGGATCATCCCATCTATATAAGAAGTACTCACGGCTCGCCTGAGGCCTAACTCTTTCTGCCAACCAAAATCAGTCCCAAGCCAGCTCAATCATACATACGTTCGAATACACCCAGCTCTTGCTCTCACCTTGGCGTCAGGTTCTTTTTCAAATATAGTCGCGCCAAGTTTCAATATGTTGGCTGGACACTGCAGCGCAGCACGCCTGCCTATCTACACTCGACAAGCCCCGATGGATCGAGGGGTTCGACAAACCAACATTTTTCTTCGAAGAAACAACAATCCCAGATTGCGCGCATTATTTGTTGCGCCATAGATGATTTTTTTGCGCGGAAATCGCACGGAATTTATGAAACCCTTTGGCTGGACACTATCTCTTCCTCACCCACCGCATTTCGCCAAGGATTCACTCGTTCCCTTCCTCAAATCTCATAAAAAAAGTTTGCAAATAAAAGTTACGAATCGAAGAAGCAGGACGGATTTAATTAACGAACAATCAAGGTAGGCTTATGAAAGCAATTATTGCTATCAATCGGAAAATCGCATCACTCATTTTCTTTTTGTTTTTCTCTACCCTTTTCATTTCCGCGTGCTCAAGCGGAGGGAGCGGCGGAAAGCCTGGCCAGCCCAGCACAAAATTCCCCAACATCGACAACCCCGGATCGACTTCGAGTAGTGGAAGCAGTAGCGCTGGTTCCAGCAGCTCAAGCAGCGGCTCCGTTGTAACAGAAGAAGAGGTGGCTATAGCCATTACAGAATTAGCGCTCAATGCTATCGAGTCATATGACGGCCCGCAAATTGACCCACCAACCGAAGGCATCGCTGCCAGTAATGTCGCCCTGTTGAACTCCATTCCGGCTTCCGCTTCTCGAACCTCAGAAACGGTAAAACCGGGACCTTGCGGTGGTCAGATCAAAACCGTTACGACGGTAACTATGCCCGATCGGCTAGGTGTTATTTTCCCTTACACGACAAATTCAGAATCCACTTACAGCAATTACTGTAGTGGCAACCACCTCATAAATGGAAAATTCTGGCTGGACGGAGAATATACCTCCGAATCCAGCTACACAATGACTTGGTCTTATGACTATACCTTCACATCAAAAACAACCAATGATGCGCACCGATACAAATATTCACAATACTGCGTAACTCAAAATAACAACACAACTTGCGAAGATGGCACGTGGTATAGATCAACTTATGGAAGCAGCTATAGGTTGCATAACAGCTCCGTTACAAAATCCAGCTCTAATACCTATGAAATTTCCGGCAGCGTTGTCATTAGCGATTCTCGAACCAATACGTACACCTTGACCGCCAAGAATCTCAGCTTATGCGACAACGGTCGCCTTGGAACCGGGACTATCGAGTTAACACTTAATGGCTCACTGTACATGCGAATTGAATTTACCAGCTGCGGTGAATTCACTTATTACGCAGACGGAAATTCATGGGTTTATTCCTATTGATCTCATTGTGTTGATCTAACTCTGACGAGCGGGCAAATATGCCCGCTCTGACTTCGGCCCATGAAATTAAAACTGCTTCTGCTCCTCATATTATTTGCCAAAAGCTATTTGGTTTATGCAAATCCTGAAGCCAGCATTGAAATTGCCACTCGCTCACTGCAATACCATGAGCAACTGGACGATAAAATTTTCGTCAACGAAAAAGGCAAGGCACATCAGGCCACAATTCAATATAGAAAATTTCTTTCGCCGTCCTGGCATTTAAATGTGCAAAGCCAAATAACCTACGGAACTCTGGACTATGAGGGTCAGACTCTGTTGGGTACGCCCTTGATAACAGAAACGGATTACCGACTGGGCAATATTGCCTTGCAAATTCAATACGCCCATTCGACACAATTTTTTACCGTTTTCCCCTATCTGAAAATCTCGCCTCATTATTGGAGTAGAAAAGTATTGCCTACGGAGCACACAGCTGCAGTGAGGATTTCCAGACGTTGGTGGGAAATGGATGCCGGAATTATTCTGCACAAACCCCTGATCAATCACTGGAGCATTCAGTTCGAGACCCACTGGGGAATCAGCGCCGGCGAAAAAGTGATGTTTGACTATACAAGTTCGGGATTTGCCAAAAAATCTGCTGATAGCAATCAAGGTAATTTTTGGGGAGCCGGAATCTGTGTGGCAAAACAATTCCAGTCTCCTTGGCGGCTGACTACCGGGTATCGCCTGCATCACGCACACTGGGGTAAAAGCGACACAGTCATTTTTGATCACCCGACCATGCTGTCTTTGTTTGAACCGAGAAACCGCCTCAAAAACGCTGAAATCTTTATAGGACTGTCCACGCGCATCCAATGATGCCATTATTCCGCCCTGCCCGCTGAACATCACCACCTACGCAGATAACGCCTTGGCTTACTAGGGAGCCTCTGGTTAAGTCCAAAAATTTGGCATAATTAGCACAGCTCAACTCTTAGGGTAATCGATTATGAATCAGCTCACTTTTGCCGAAGCCGA